>Ga0307477_10000460_pt1 | contig 44815 bp, 44 predicted proteins | sample atmos_gasesECM2C_FD_203316 | JGI IMG/M metagenome (GOLD analysis project Ga0307477, IMG submission 203316) | Hardwood forest soil microbial communities from Morgan-Monroe State Forest, Indiana, United States - atmos_gasesECM2C_515 | ecosystem: Environmental > Terrestrial > Soil > Temperate... | reverse complement strand
AGCAGTTGTCTCTGGCAATGATAGGTTCAAGCGACGCCCACATACTCTTGGACATCGGAAAGGGATACACCCTGTTTGACGGAGACCTGCGCAATGCCATCAAAGAAAGGAGGACAACGGGGGCCGGTCCAAATAGATTCGCCGTCGCTTTCCTCTCCCACGTTGCGGCGACTCTGTACAAAGGGATGCAAACGCTCGCGGGTCTGAAGAAATAAGAAGCATGTTCCTCCCACTCAGGTACCCCTAAATTGGGAAAACCTATGAAGTATACTTGTACCCGCCAGCTCGCCACCCTTTCTTTGCAATGACGCTCAGCGCCTTTGGGACAACTTTGACCTTGACTGGCGCTGTGCCAATTATTTCGCCATCGGCTTCAACCATGATCTTGCTCCTCGAGTACACGCGCGCTTCCTTTACTTGGTGGTATTCTTTCGGGAGAAATTTGTTTGCCCTTCCTGCATACGATGAGAAGAACAAATCCATCTTGCTCCACCATTCTTTTCTGTCAATTATTACCAAATCCAGAAGGCCGTCCGTCATGCTCGCCGCGTCCGCGATCTGATGTTCACCCCAGATAAGTCTGGAGTTTGCTATGATCACAAAATATCCCGTCGATGTCGATGAGTGCTTGACATGGATCTTGGGCCACTTGTACGTCATGAGATGCCTAGTTCCGAGTATTGGGTAGGCAAATCCACCCCATTTTTTTCTGAATTCTGACGTCGCATCTTTAGCCACAAGCGCACCAAAACCAGCTCCCAAGACCATCGAATAGTATCTGGATTCCTCCTTGGTTTCTGCGTAGCCGAGGTCGATCTCTATTTTTTCCCCTTTTGTGATTAATTCAGATGCCTCCTTGACGCCTAGGGGTATTCCTAACTCAAGGGCAAGGACATTGACAGTGCCAAACGGAATTATCGCCAACGTTGTTTTTGAATTGGCTATCCCGTTTATCACCTCGTTTAATGTTCCGTCTCCCCCGGCTACGATTACCAGATCGTATTTGTCTCTCGCACCCGTCGCTATCTCGATCGCGTGTTTCGGATATTTTGTGAATTCCACGTCCAGTTTTATCTTTGCACGTTCGCATTTTTCTGTCACTACTTCGATAATTTCCTCGACTGTTTCTTTGTGGCCGCCCATCGCCCGAAGCCTTTTGAGAGTCCATTTCGCGATTGGAGGCAGTTTTCCTTGCATTCGCCCAGCCTTTGGGTTTATGACCAGTTTGGCTTTTTTCATCTTACATGTCGTTGGCTCCGAGAGCTAGAAATATTATAATCCTTTCCTGGAAACTCGCACCAAATCAACAGAGGCATCGTTCGACTTACTAGACTTCCATAATTACTAATGTTCGCGCGAGTCGAGAAGGAAGGCTCTGGGTGTTCTGAGCGGTCCCTCCCCACGCAAAGGTATTTTAGCCGAGAGACGCTGAGTCGTCCGAGAATTGGACGAGGACTCCGAGCTGAGGATGATCAACGCCCGGAAGCTAGCGGAGCTGAGGAGGAGGGCTGAGCAGGCCGCATCGGCGAGCACGCCGAAGCCCGAGAAGACCAACAGGGAGATCGTCCTGGAGGCCCTGTACGACAGGGGGGACGAGGTACTCGAGATAGCTTACCAGACGTTCCCCAGAGAGACGGGGATCATCGTCGACCAGATGGCGAAGCTCATGAAGCAGACCGGGAGGAGGGAGAGGATCTCCGGGGGGGAGCTCTACTCGCTCTTCAGGAGCATCGGCCTGAGGTTCAAGCTGGATACCACCATAAAGGTCCAAGAGAGCGGACGGCTCGTCGACTTGAAGGACAAGCTCAAGATGAAGGCTGAAGAGGGTTGAACCGCCTCCCAGATATCCAGGTCAAGACCATCTTCACGCCGGCTCCGAAGAAGCCCGTCCTGGTCTGCGGCCTCCCCGGGAGCGGCTACGTGGGGAAGCTCGCTGCCGACTACCTGGTCAGCACCTTCAAGGCGAAGAAGTGCCTCGAGTTCCGGTCGACCACGTTCCCGCCGCACGTGAACGTAGACGACGAAGGAAGGGCCCAGGTCCTAAAGGCGGAGCTGTTCTTTGGCGAGACGGGGCAGGGGAGCGACCTCCTCATCTTCACCGCCGACTCTCAGCCCACCACTTCGACTGGCGAGTACGAGCTATCGGAGTCGGTGCTTAGGGCCGCAAAATCGATGAAGGCGGGCCTTGTCTTCTCGCTCGCTGCGTACATCACCGGGAACTTTACCAGAGAGCGGAAGGTCTTCGGGTCCGCCACCTCGCTCGACCTCCTGCCGAGGCTGACGGAGAACGGCGTCCAGATCATGAAAGACGGCACGATAAGCGGGATGAACGGGATCGTCATCGGGATGGCGAAGCTCGAGGGGATGGACGGCATCTCCCTCCTGGGGGAGACATCGGGCTACCTTCTCGACCCTGCCGCCGCGCACGCCGTCCTCGAGGCGGTCGGGAGAATCCTCGGGATCAAGATAGACATGACCAGGATCCTCGAAAAGGCGAAGGAGGCGCAGCAGGTCATCGGGCAGATCCAGAGCATGAGCGGGCAAGAGATCGAAGAGAGCAAGGGGAAGACAGACACGCGTCCCGAGTACATCGGCTAGCCCTTGACGTTGCCGATCGGCCTCAGGGCCGCGACCTTGAGGGAGATCCCGGCAATGTGCATCGTCTCGACGACCTCCGAGATGTCCTTGTAGGCGACCCCCGCCTCCTCGGCCAGGCCGTCCATTGTCGCCGCGCGTACGTAGATCCCGCGCTTCTCCATGCTCTTCTGTAGCTCGGCGCCCCTCACCTGGCGCTTCGCCGCTGTCCGGGACATGGTCCTCCCCGAGCCATGGGCGGTCGACCCGAATGTCTCCTGCATCGCCTTCTCCGTCCCTAGCAGGAGGTACGACCCGGTCTCCATCGAGCCCCCGATTATGACAGGCTGGCCCACTGCGCGATAGGGCGCAGGGACGTCGCTATGGCCGGGGCCGAAGCTTCGGGTTGCGCCCTTCCTGTGGACGATGAGGTCCCTCGACGAGCCGTCGACCCGGTGCCTCTCCACCTTCGCGATGTTGTGGCACACGTCGTAGATCACGTTGACGTCCATCTTCTCGGCCTCCTTGTGGAAGACCTGAGAGAGAGCTTCCCTCACCCTGTGGAGGATTATCTGCCGGTTGGCGAAGGCGAAGTTGGCGGCGCAGACCATCGCGGAATAGTAGTCCTGCCCTTCGTTGGAGCTGAAGGGCGTGTAGGCGAGCTCGCGGTCCCTGACCTGGATCTTGTACTTCCTCATCGCCCCGTCGAGGACCCTCAGGTAGTCCGTGCAGATCTGGTGCCCGAACCCCCTGCTCCCGCAGTGGACCATGACGACCACCTGGTCGTCGTGAACGAGCCCGAACTTCGAGGCGAGGTTACGGTCTAGGAAGCGGGCGGGGTCGACCACCTGGACCTCGAGGTAGTGGTTTCCGGACCCTAGGGTGCCCAGCTGGGAGATGCCCCTGCTCTTGGCCTGCGGGTCGACCTTGGCCGGGTTCCCTCCCTTGATGAAGCCGCCCTCCTCCACGTGGGAGGCGTCCTCCCCCCAGCCGAGGTCGTTCTCGGCGCACCACTTCACCCCCCACTGCATGATCTCGTCGAGCTGCGGCTGGGTAATCTTGAGGGGGCCCTTCACCCCGACGCCCGCGGGGACGAGCCGGAATAGCAGGTCGACTATCTCCTTTATTCTAGGTTTGACCTCCGAATACCTCAAATTCGTCCGAATGAGTCGCATTCCGCAATTAACATCGAAACCGACACCGCCAGGAGAAATAATCCCGTTTTCAACGTCAAAGGCGGCAACGCCGCCTATCGGGAACCCGTAGCCCCAATGGGCGTCGGCCATCGCAAATGAGTAGTTGACTATCCCTGGGAGGCAGGCGACATTAGTGACCTGCTCGATGACTCCCTTGTCCATCGCGTCGAGGAGCTTCCTTGTGGCGTACATCCTCGCCGGGACCTTCATCCCGTCCTTGTAGCTGGTCGGTATTTCCCAGACGACGTCAGAAACCTGCTTCGCCACTTGGGTCTCGCTCATACAATCCGCCGGGGCTGGCGGGCGACTCCGACCTGTGGACTTAAGGGTTTGGAAGGAGAATCAAATGTCCAGCACGACGGTGGCCTCGAAGCCACCCTTGGTCTTCTTCACACCGAAGAGGTGCATCGTCACTGCCTTGACGTCGTTCCTAAGCCTGTTCCTCTCCCTGTCTATGGTCCCGCCCTTCGCCCTGCAGGTGAGCCGGGTCTTGTCCTTCGAGATAGAGACGGCGAAGGTCTTGAAGAGGAGGGAGTCGACGTCCTTGAGCACAATCAGCTCGGAGAGCAAGTCGTATAGGAGACCGTCGACAGTGTCCGACTTTATCTCCAGTATCTTTAGGGTCCCGGCCGATACACTCCTCCTGTCCACCATCACCTCGGTGAGGGCCCTCGCGGAGGCTTCGAAGAGGGTCTCAAGGGTCTCGCCCTTGGCCAAAAACGCGATGTCCGCCAGAGCGATGTCTGGGAGGAACCTGAAGCTGGAGCGGACCACGACAGGGCCGGAATCCCTGGTCCTTTAAGCTGTATTCCTTCGTCGGCCAATACACTTTTGAATTTGGCCCGACGGGCTGTCGATAGATTGCTCGCCAGGGCCATTGTCACCGAGGAGACTGATCCTGCCGCGAACCTCTCGCTCGAGGAGGCGATCTTCCTCGAGAACAGGGGGGTGACCCTGAGGTTCTGGTCGAACGAGGAGTCGGTCATCATCGGGAGGGCCCAGCTTGCGAAGTACGAGACGGACCTGGCCTTCTGCAAGGAGAACGGGATCGCCGTCGTCCGCAGGTTCACCGCGGGAGGGGCGGTGTACAACGGGCGAGGGAACATCAACTGGTCGATATTCTTGGCGAGGGAGGCAGAGGCGCGGGGGCTAGGATACGTGAAGGACCCCTCGGAGATATTCAGGAGGTTCTCGAGGCCCTTGCTAGTGGCGCTCCGCGAATTGGGGGTGGACGCGGAGCTCGAGCCGCCGAACAGGATCGTGACGCCGGAGGGGAAGGTCAGCGGGATGGCAGCCTACGTCTCCAAGGACGGGCTCCTCTGCCATGGGACGCTTCTCCTGGACGCCGACCTCGAGCGGGTCAGGAGGGTGACGTCACCGTCTCGCGAGCAGCTCGAGAGGAGGTACACGCGGAGTCGCGACACTCGGACGGTCAACACGGGATTGGAAGTCGGTTCTCTGGTCCGGACGTTCATCAGGGTGTTCGAGGAGGAGGCAGGGTTGGAGCTTGCCGAGGCACGGCCCAGCGAGGCGGAGGGCGAGACCGCGGGAAGGCTGCTGAGCAAGTACACCGACCCGACCTGGAACCTGGGCGACCCGTTCGAGGCCCGCCCCGGGGGGAGTGGCAGTCTTGGACGATGAAGTTACACTCAAGGAGATTGAGCAGGCCCGGGACGTCCTCAAGGACGTCGTGAGGACTACCCCACTGGACAAGTCTACGAGGCTGAGCGAGAGGACGGGGATGAAGCTCTACCTCAAGCTCGAGAACCTGCAGTCGACTGGGTCTTTCAAGATCAGGGGGGCATACTACAGGATCCACTCTCTCTCAGACTCGGAGAGGAAGAGGGGCGTCGTCGCAGCGTCGGCGGGGAACCACGCGCAGGGGGTCGCCCACGCGGCCACGCTGCTCGGGGTCAAGTCCACGATCGTTATGCCCGAGAGCGCGTCCCCTGCAAAGGTGGACGCGACCAAGGGGTACGGCGCGAGGGTCGTCCTCCACGGGGACGGGTTTGAGGCCGCGCTCGAGATGGGGAGGGAGATCGCGAGGAAGGAGGACGCGACCTTCATCCACGCCTTCGACGACCCCAAGGTCGTCGCGGGACAGGGGACGGTCGGGCTAGAGATGCTCGACTCTGAGCCTGACCTCGACTGCATAGTCGCGGCGATAGGAGGAGGGGGGCTGATGTCGGGGATCGCGGTCGCGGCTAAGAGCATAAAGCCGAAGATCAAGATCATCGGCGTCCAGTCGGAGGCGTTCCCCAGCATGTACATGGCGTTCAAGACCGCGAAGATGGTCCCGTTCAGGACGCAGGAGACCATCGCCGACGGGATTGCGGTGAAGCAGCCCGGGAAGCTCACCTACAAGCTGATCAGGAAGTACGTGGAGGACATCGTCCTCGTCTCCGACGACGACATCGCGAGCGCGATCTTCTTCATGCTGGAGAGGATGAAGATGGTCGCGGAGCCCGCGGGTGCGGCGAGCGTCGCGGCCTGCGTCGCGGGGCTGGTCAAGGAGAGGGGGCAGAGGTGCGCCGCGGTGGTCAGCGGCGGGAACATCGACATGTCGCTGCTCGACCAGATCGTGACGAAGGGGCTGGAGAGGGAGCACAGGCTGCTCCGGGTGACCGTCCAGATCTCCGACAAGCCCGGCGCACTTAGGGATGTCGTCGAGGTGATTGCAAAGTCTAGGGCCAACGTGGTGGGGATCGAGCACGACCGGGCGGGGCAGAAGGTCAGGATCGGGAGGGCGGAGGTGATCTTCGACCTGGAGACGCAGAACCAGGAGCACACGAAGACGCTGATCTCGCTCCTAGGCAAGTCCAGGGTAAAGTACAGGGTAGGGTAGGGACTACTTGGCCCGGTAGAGGGCCTGTATCTCGCCCAGCGCTCCCTTGAGCACCGTTATCGAGTTGAGGTAGTCGGGGATCTCGATGGACTCGATCTCCGTGTGCCCGAGGCTCGTGTCCCCCGGCCCGTACGTGAGGCACGGGATCCTCATCATCTCCGCGAAGGTGTTCATGTCGCCGGTGCCCGTCTTGTGAGTCATGATCGGGCGCGTCTTGAGGTTCTTCAAGATCGAGCGCTGGAATGCGCGCATCACCACGGAGTCTGTCGGGGCCTCGTATGGCTCGGTAGCCTGGTCGAACCGGATCTCTGCCTCCACGCCCATGACGGTCGCCTGCTGAGCGACTATCTCCTCGAGCTGGGTCTTGACGGCGTCCGAGTTCATCCCCTCTGGGATCCTGACGTCGAAGGTCATGTCGCAGACGGTAGGGACGACGTTGGGGGCAGAGCCGCCTTTGATCTGGGTCAGGGTCGCGGTCAGTGACTTGAAGTGGTTCCCGTCGACGATATGCTCCGACTCGTAGGTCTTGATCCGGGAGGCTATGGACATCGCGCCCTCGATCGCGCTGGCGTGTGCCCAAGACGAGGAGGCGTGCCCGCCCTGCGTCCTGATGACCACGTGGGTCGTGACGTGTCCCCTGTATCCGGTCGTGATCTTCGCGGCCCCGGCCGGCTCTCCGAAGACGGCGTAGTCGTAGTCTCCGCCGGCCTCGATTAGGGTCTTGACCCCCAGGCTGTCTCCCTCTTCTCTGGTCACGCAGGCGACCGTCACCTTGCCTTGTATCTTCTCAGACGAGGCTGCGATTATCTGCGCGCACATGGGGCCCTTCGCGTCGGCCGAGCCTCTCCCGTGAATCCTCTCTCCCTCGACCCTGACCTTCAGGAACCCCGGGACTGTGTCCATGTGGCCACAGAGGAGGATGTGGGGGTGGCCGCTGCCGAGATCTCCAAGCGCGTTCTGGGCCGCGTCGGTCCTTACGTTCTTGAATCCGAGGTCCTGCATCCTCCCGCGGAGGAACTTCGACATCTCCTCCTCCTTCGTAGATGGGGAGTAGATTCTCAGGGAGTCAACGAGAAGCTTCACTGCCTCTTCCATCGGGTCACCTCTTGTCCAGCGAGGCCAGGTACTCCACGGCGAGCCCCGGGATGTCGATGCCAGTCGCCGGGACCGAGTTTTTGAACTCGGTGGTCCCGTTGACCTCGTGGCAGAGGAGGCCGTCGGGAGACTCCATCAGGTCCACTCCAACGAACTGCCCGCCCACTGCCTTCGCGGCCTTCAGGGAGATGTCGTCCAGTTCCTTGGTGATGGGGCAGGGCTCCGCCTTCCCGCCCCTCGCGGTGTTGGTGCGCCAGTCCCCCGCAGAGGTCCTGTAGATGGCCGCGACCGTCTTGTCCCCTATCACGAAGCTCCTAATGTCGCGGGGCGGCCTCTTCACGAACTCCTGGAGGTAGTAGATCTGGTAGCTCGGGTGCATGTACTCCCGGTCCTCGATTATAGCGCCTGCGAAGTCCCTGTCCTTGAGGAGGGCCGAGAGGCGGCCCCAGCTCCCGACCACGGGCTTGATGACCGCGGGATAGCCCAGGCGGTCGAGGGCCTTGGCTGCCCCCTCTTCGGTGAACGCTATGTGGGTCTTGGGAGTCGGTATCTTGGCCCTTACGAGGGCGAGGGTCCCGAAGAGCTTGTCGCCGCAGGTGAGGGCGGTGCGGAACGAGTTGATGACAGTGTGCCCCATGCCCTCTAGGGCAGCGGTCGAATAGAGGTTACGATAGTGGCTGACGCACCTCTGGAGGACGAGCCTCTCGGGGATCTCTGACCTACCCGTGGCGTCGAGGTCTAGCTCCTTGGAGTCGACGAGCCTCAGCTTGACGCCCCTCTTCGAGGCCGCCTCGGAGATTGCTTTTTCCTCCCACCTGATTACGTCGTAAAGGAGCGCGAAGGAGGGCGTGGCTACTCGCCCCAGTCCTCTTCCTCGTTCTCGGCGCGCCGGAGGGTGAACAGCCCGGACTTCTCGTCCTTCTTCAGCTCGTAGGATGTGCCGCACTGCTTGCAGCTGATTATCTCACCCTGTATGGCGTCGCTCGGGACCGTGAGAGGGGCGTCGCATTCTTCGCAGTTCATCTTCGCTGTGTCTCTTCGAACCGTCGATGCCGATTATTATTTAACGATGCCCCTGGCTCCGACAGGATAGGCCACTAAAGCGAGACCGCGCCTTGCCCGCTTCATTCTCCCGGCGATGCTTCCACTCGGTCGTCACGCTTTCGGAGCGGCACGGCGACGAAGAAGATGATGAATGAAGATGACCACATGTAGAATCGTAGGAATCCTATTGGAGTGCTGGTCCAGAAGAGCGGAAGCGTCGAAGCCAGAAACACAGTGGCCGTCACGGCATCGGCTCTTGCGATTCTCTTGAACCTCCGGAGCACGAGAGGATGTAAGCGTGCCTGACCATGAAGGCCTGACTTGTCTTCCTTTAGCACCAGGAACGCTAACAGCGCTTGCATGAAGAACATGCCGGCAACGTCCAGACCGTATGCGACCGAGAACGCATTGGCCTGCTCAATCTGAGCCGAAATCAATACGTAGAACAGGTATGGCTCGAGGACGACCAGGAAGAGGAGCACTATGTTCGCAGCCAAGGCGAAGGGCACCTCGACCGGGAGGACTGCCATGATCCTAGAATACCCCAGCCAAGTCAATATGACTATGAGAAAACCGAATCCGAACTCCAAGACGTTCACCGCCAAAGTCTGACCGTCCGTAGGCAGCTTACCTGCAAGAATCAGGGCCCCTATCGAAAGCGCGAGCCCGAAGACAAGGTCGGACAGCGATTCTATTCTTACTTTGATGCGAGGTGGCGGACCTGAAGTATTCTTGCCACCCTCTGCCAGAGCCAAATTGGTCCGCGGTCCGATGGGAGAGACTTCGTTATTTAGATTGTCCGACGCATCCAGTCCTTGATCGATCGTACGACCCTTTTTCTAGCGGATGGTCCTCAGGATTATCGTGGTGTTGGTGTTGAGGACCCCGGCTACCCTCCGGATCTCCTCGACCGACCTGTTCACCTCAGTGATGCTCTGGCCTTTGATGATGGCCGCGATGTCGAATTGTCCCGTCGTCTCGTAGATCGTCTCGACGCCCGGGACCGCCTTGAGCTTCTTGCTGACGTCCGCGGTCGGCGAGGAGGGGCTGACCGAGACGAAGGTGATCGCGCTCGTCATCTGGGGCTCGTTCACCTCGACGGTGAACTTGGCGATCACCTTGTCCTTGACCAGGTTCGAGACCCTCCTCCTCACGGCCGCCTCTGAGAGCCCCACCTTCGTCGCAATGTCCACGAACGCGAGCCTCGAGTCCTCGCGCAGGATCTGGACTATCTTCTCGTCAATCTTGTCCGAGTCTCCTCCCCTCCTCCTTGTCGATTGCCTTGCCCAGTATGGCTACTGACTTTGATATCTGGGGCTCGGTGATCACGAGGGGAGGGAGCATCCGGACGATGGTCCGTCCCGAGTAGGTGAAGATGGCCCCGAGGGACATCGTGTCGTTGAGGACGTCCTGGATGTCGACGCGGAGCTCGAACGCAATCATCAGTCCCTTCCCCCTGACTTCCCTCGTCAGCTTGTGGTGCGAGCCCATCTGCTTCAGCTTGTCCATGAAGAACTTCCCCTTTTTCGCGGCCTGCCCGGGGAGGTCGTTCTTGATGATATAGTCGAGGGTGGCTGTCCCGGCGGCGCAGGCGAGCGGGTTCCCCCCGAAAGTGCTGGTCTGCTCCCCCTTCTTCAAGGCGTGCAGGATCTCAGCCCTCGTTATTGTGGCACCGATGGGGACGCCTCCCGCCAGTCCCTTGGCTGAGGTCATGATGTCTGGGACGACGCCCCAGTGGTCGATCGCCCAGAGCTTCCCAGTCCTTCCGAGGCCCGTCTGGATCTCGTCGTCGATCAGCAGGATGTTGTGCCTGTCGCAGATCTCGCGCACCTTTTTGAAGTAGCCAGCCGGAGGGAGCATAATCCCGCCCTCTCCCTGGATTGGCTCTATGATCACGGCGCCCGTGTCGGAGTCTATCGCCTTCTCCATGGCGTCGACGTCACCAAGCTCGACGTGCTTGATGCCCTGGAGGAGCGGCTCGAAGGGTTCCTTGTACTTCTTGCTCCAAGTGATGGAGAGGGCCCCGGCGGTCTTTCCGTGGAAGGCGTTCTTCAGTGCGACGATGCCCTTCTTCCTGGTGACCTTTCTCGCGAGCTTGATCGCGACCTCGTTGGCCTCGGCGCCGCTGTTGGAGAGGAACGCCGCGTCGAGCCCCTTGGGGGAGCAGGAGGTTAGCTTCTCGAGGAACTCGGCCCGGGCGTCGTTGTAGAGCGACCCATGGCACGTTATCAGCGTCTGGGCCTGCTTCTTGATAGCTGCGACTACCTTCGGGTTGGAGTGGCCTACAATCGCGACGCCGTAGCCTCCCATGCAGTCGATGTACTTGCGGCCCTTGTCGTCCCAGACGACGGCCCCCCTGCCCCGGACGATCGCGATGGGGAACTTTTGGTAGGTGTGAGGGCCGTGGAGGTCCTCGATCTCGATGATGTTCATTGTTTGGTCATCACCGTGCAGTCGTTGTGCATAAGAGCGTTGGTGAGAGGCGCAGGGCCGAAACCCGAGGCGATGATGCCTTCGCCCACGCCGGCCTCGATCACCTCGATGGCAGCGAGGATCTTCTTCTGCATCCCGAAGCCGACCTTTGGAAGAAGGGCCCGGGCTTCCTCGGCAGTAAGCTTCTCGACGACCTTCCCGTCCATGAGAAGGCCCTTCACATCAGTGAGGAAGACGATTGAGTCGGCGTGAATCCCCATAGCCATGTAGGCGGCGGCCCGGTCGGAGTCAACGTTCAGGGGCTCGGCCTCCTCTCCCATGGCGACTGGGGAGATCACCGGGACCACACCAATCTCGAGGAGCGCCTCGAGGACCGGGCCTCCGGCGGACTGCATCTTCCCAGTGTAACCGCCCTCTATCGCTACCTTCCTCCCTCTCTCGTCGACGATGAGGAGCTTCTTCTTCCTCGTCGCCCTGAGGACCGCCCCGTCCAGCCCTGAGAGGGAGACGGCCGAGATCCCCGCCCTCTCGAGGGTCTCGACGAGCTTCTTCGCTATCATCCCGCACATCACCATCGTGAAGATGTCCGCTGTCTCCCTGTCGGTGTACCTGCTCTTGATCCCGTCTGGAGAGACGACGAACCTCTGTTCCTTCCCAAGTTTCGTCGCGATCTCAGTGACGACGTCTCCCCCTCCGTGGACGAGGATTACCTGCCTCGTCTTGGTTAGCTCCTTGATGTCGGCGATGAGGTCGCCAGGGAGCTCGTTCTTCACGATGTCCCCGCCCAGTTTCACGACTGTTCTCAACGCTCGCTACACCGGGTGCAGGGGGGCGACGTCTATGCCCTGCCGCTCGTCGAGGCCCAGCATGAGGTTCATCACCTGGACCGCGTTCCCCGCAGCGCCCTTCAGGAGGTTGTCGATCGCGCCGATCGCCACAACCCTGTGGCCCCACTCGTCGATCTCGAAGCCGACGTCGCAGAAGTTCGAGCCGATCACCACTTTCGGGTCTGGGAGCCTGAACGGGCCCTGCTTGTCCTTGACCATACGGATGAACGGCTCGTTGTTGTACATCGCGCGGTACATCCGCCAGACGTTCGAGTTCTGCAGGTCGCCCTCGTAGAAGACGTGGCACGTGGAGAGTATCCCCCTGACCATGTTTATTGCGTGGGCGGACATCGAGACGGTGATTTTGTCGCCGGCCAGCTTGCCCATCTCCTGCTCGATCTCCGCGGTGTGGCGGTGACCCGCGGGCTTGTATGGCCGGACGACCCCGTAGCGCTCTGAGAAGTGTGTCGAGAGGGAGGGCTTGCCCCCCGAGCCGGAGGACGCGATCTTCGCGTCGACCACGACGTGCTTCCTGTCGATTGGCACGTCCTTCTGCTTGAAAAGCGGGGCCATTGCGAGGATCGAGGTGATGGCCATGCAGCCGGGAGAGGAGGCCAAGGTCGCGCCCCGGATCTGGTCTCGGTTGAGCTCTGGGATGGAGTAGACGAACCTGTCGAGAAGGTCAGGCACCGGGTGCTTGAACCCGTACCACCGGTCATAGTCCCCCGGATCCGAGAGCCGAAAGTCGGCGCTCAAGTCGACTATCTTCACCCCGGCGGCGACTATCTGGGGCATCACCTTGAATGACTCGCCGTGAGGTAGGGCTGTGAAGACGAGGTCGGCCTTGTCGGAGACCTTGGAAAAGTCGTTCCCGACGAACTGGAGGTCGCTCATCCCCCGGAGGTTGGGGTGGACCCTGAACAGGTACTCCCCGGCATACCTTCGGGAGGTCGCGTACGCGAGCTCCGCCTTCCCGTGGCGCAGGAGGATCCGCAGGAGTTCTCCTCCGGCGTACCCGGACGCGCCGATGACGCCTACGCGGACCATCTAGCGCTTCGCCTCCGCGACCGCGTAGTCGACGATCTTCCTCGCTATCTTGTGCTCGGTGGAGGCCTGCGCCCCCTTGAACTCCACGGTGTTGTTGACCTCGTGGACGAGGTACCCGCTCTTCGACTCCATCGCGTCCACTCCGACGAGCCCACCCCCTACGGCCTCCGCGGCCTTGAGGGTGATTTCCTCTATCTCCTTGTTCAGCTTGAAGGCGGTCGTCGTCCCGCCCCGCGCGACGTTGGTCCTCCAGTCGTCCTTCGGCGCGTTCCTGTAGACGGAAGCGATAATCTCGTCGCCTGCCACTATCAGCCTGATGTCCCGTGGAGGCCTCTTGACGAACTCCTGGACGTAGTACATGTGGTCGATGGGGCTCTGCATCGCCTCACGGTACTCGACGATGGTGTTCAGGGTCTGAGGCTCCTTCGCGATGTCGACCATCCTACCCCAGCTGCCGGTGAACGGCTTGAGGACGACCGGGTACCCCACCTTGTCGGCTGTCTCGAAGACCGACTCGGACGAGAGCGCCACGTAGGTCTTGGGCGTCGGCACCCCTGCCTTCGCAAGCAGCATGGAGGTGAGGAGCTTGTTGCCGCAGGCCTGGGCTACCTTGGCGGTGTTGATCACCCTCATGCCGTGGTTCTCGAGTATCCAGGTGAGGTAGAGCGAGCGGTAGTAGCTGATGCAGCGCTGAAGGACGATATCCCCGAAGCCGCTGATCTTCTTTCCGGTGATATTGAGGGAGAGCTTCCTCACGTCGACGAGGTCGGTTTTGCACCCGGCCTTCGCGGCCTCCTTCACGAGTTCCTTCTCCTCGAGCCGGAGCCGGTCGAAGGTTATCGTGAGCTTCAACTACTCGCCCCAGTCTTCCTCGGCGACCTCTGCGACCTTGAGCCTCACTTGGCCTTTGGAGATCTCGGCGACCTCATAGTCCGAGCCGCATTCCTTGCACTTCACTATCTCTCCGACTATGGCGTCGTCTGGGACGGAAATGTCTGCGTCGCACTCTTCGCACTTTGCTTTCAAGCTGTCACCTCTTTCAGGTAGGAGTTGACGCGGTCGGCGAGCTGTTTGCTAGACCGGTCGAGTTGACCCTGCGTGTTCTTGATCCAGATATGCGCTTTCTCAATTCTCTTCTCGTCCTCCAGAACTTGTCGCTGGGTGAACCGTGGGTTCGCCCCGCCTGCACTTCGAATAAGTTCTAGGGTTTTGAGTGCATCGAGCACGGTCCCGAGGCGCGCCTTATCAATCTTTATCGCGCGTCCGAGTATTTTCTTAGAGATTGAGGCGAGGAAGACGGACGCCGCGTCATGCAGCGTGGTCCCGTTCTCCACCGCGGCCCGGACGAGCTCCCCGACTATCTGGTGCGCCTGTCGGAAGGAGACCCCGTTAGAGCGGACGAGCTCGTTGGCGAGCTCGGTCGCATTGACGAGGTCGTCGCCGACGGCCTCTGAGAGCTTCCGTTTAACGAACTTGATGGAGGAGAGCATCCCGCTTAGCATCGAGACGGAGGCCAGCGTGTCGTCGAAAGCCCGCCAGACGTGCGGCGTGACCTCCTGGAGGTCGAGGTTGTAGGCGTTCGGGAGCGACTTTGATATCGCGAACGCGGCAGTAGCCTCCCCGATCACGGAGCCGCACTTGGCCCGGACCGTCTCGGCGGCGACGGGATTCTTCTTCTGGGGCATCATGCTGCTCGTCGCCGAGTACTCGTCCCCCATCTCGATGAACCCGAACTCGGTCGAGCTCCAGAGGATGAGCTCCTCAGCGATCTTGCTGGCGTCGACCATGGTGAGCTCCAGGCAAGCGAGTGCCTCGAGCGCAAACCCCCGTGAGGAGACCGCGAACATCGAGTTCTTGACCAGGCCGCCGAACCCGAGGAGAGAGGCCGTCTTGGCCCGGTCCACCTTTACCGAGGTGCCGGCGAGGGCTGCAGCTCCCATGGGGGAGAGGTTGACCCGGGCGTAGAGCTGCGTGAGGCGCTCGACGTCCTCTCCCAGGGCCTCGAAGTGGGACTGGAGGTGGTGGAACACCGTCACGGGCTGCGCCCTCTGCAGGTGGGTGTATCCGGGGAACGCGAGGCCGCCGTATCTTCCTCCCAGGCGGAGCAGGGTCGACTCTAAGACCGAGATTTCTTCGACCAGCTTGAGCAAGCGGGCGCGGACCTCCATCCTGAGAGCTGTCGCCACCTGGTCGTTCCTGCTCTTCCCTAGGTTGAGGTATCCGGCCGCCTCCATCCCGATCGCCCTGACCGCCTGCTGCTCGATCGAGTGGTGAATGTCCTCGGAGCCAGGGTCCATCTTGAGTTCGTCCGGGAGGGAGCTCAGGAAGCGGAGGCACGCGGTCCCAGGCTTCTTCCCCACGGCGCCAGAGTCGAGGAGAGAGACCATGTGAGCCTCGTTTATGGCCACCACGTGCCTTGACAGAGGGGCGTCAAAGCCGATGGAAGACGTGAACGCGCTAGCTCTCTTGCTCGATTTCTGGACTCTGCTTCCTCTCAGTATGTTCACGATGCACTCCTTTCGTCAGCTTTGAGGCCGCGTTGGCCGCGGTCCTCGACTGTAGGCCCCAGAGCTCGATGAATCCGACCGCCGAGGTCTGGTCGAACGTGGATGCCTTTGTGTATGTGGAGAGCTCCACCTTGTAGAGGGAGTTGGCGGAAGACCTTCCGACGACCCTCATGCCCCCCTTGTAGAACTTCAGCCGGACCTTCCCTGAGACCCTCTTCTGCGTCGTCTCGATGAAGCTGTCCAGGGCGTGGCGGAGCGGCTCCATCCAGAGCCCTGAGTAGACCAGCCAAGACCATTCCCTCTCCACGCCGGCCTTGAACGAGAGCTCGTTCCGAGTGAGAGTGAGCTGCTCGAGGTCCCTGTGAGCTTCGATTATGGAGAGGGCCGCGGGGCACTCGTAGACCTCGCGCGACTTTATCCCCACGAGGCGGTCCTCGATGTGGTCGACGATACCGTAACCGTGCTTCCCGGCGAGGAGGTTGACCCTCTGGATGAGCTCGAGGTCGGAGGTCTCGCGCCCGTTCACCGAGACCGGGAGGCCGCCCTCGAAGCCCAGCTCCAGGTACCCGGGCGAGTCGGGCGCATCCTCGGGAGACGAGACCCACTCGAACGCGCTGGCTGGGGGCTCCTCGTTCGGGTCTTCCAGCGGGCCGCTCTCTATGGACCGGCCCCAGAGGTTCTGGTCGGTGCTGAAGATCGACTTTGACGGCTTGATCTTGATCCCGTGCTCCTTCGCGTACTGCATCTCCTTGTCCCTCGACATGTTCCACTCGCGGACTGGGGCTATCACCCTGAGGCCAGGGTTGAGGGAGCGTACGGTGACGTCGATCCTGACCTGGTCGTTCCCCTTGCCGGTGCAGCCGTGCGCGACCGCGGTGGCGTCCTCCTTCTCCGCGACCTCGACGAGCTTCGAGGCGATGAGGGGCCTTCCGAGCGCCGTCGCGAGGGGGTACTTCCCCTCGTACATCCCATTAGCCTTGATCGAGGGATGGACGTAGACGGAGACGAACTCGTCCTTGGCGTCGACCTGGTAGTGCTTCACCGCGCCGGTGGAGTAAGCCCGCTGCTCTATCTCGCGGAAGTCTTCCTGCTGGCCGAGGTCGAGGGTGAGCGTGACGACCTCCGCGTTGTACTTCTCCTGCAGCCATTTGATGCAGACAGAAGTGTCCAGCCCGCCCGAGTAGGCGAGGACTATCTTCTCTTTCAAGCTTGTTTTTCCGCAGACCCGGTGAAATCCTTTTATAGATTTTGGCCACAAATGACCCAAAACATGGTGCTCTTGACATGAAATCGGTCACTCCCGGCGCGATAATCGCCGCGGTAAGGGACGAGATATCGTACGACCTCTCGATCCAGGACGCACTCGCCAGGGACTATGCCAACATCAGCGCCATCTCTAGGCTCCTCCAGCCGAGGATCAAAGAGAGGCTCGGAAAGGAAGTGAACTCGGAGAGCGTCATCACGTCGCTCAAGCGGCTGAGGGGGACGTACACGCCCGCATCCGAGGAGATCCGCGCGATAATCGCGGACAGCGTGGTCAACGTGAGAACCGACGTCTCGAAGATCTCGGTCGAGAAGACGAGGAAGACGCTCGAGGCGGTCGGCTCGCTCCTGGCGAGCCACCAGCACGACTTCCTCCACGTCTCTGAGAGCATATCGTCGATCACCTTGATCTTCGACCAGAAGCTCCACAAAAAGGTGAGGAGCAACTTCGCCGACTCGGTGATCCTCGAGGAGGGAGACGACTACGCCGCGATAATCGTGCAGAGCCCGCAGGCCATCAGGAACACTCCCGGGTGCCTAATCAACTTCTACAACCAGATCGCGAGGAGGCACGTGAACATCGAGGACACGGTAAGCTGCCACACGGACACGATCATCATAGTCAGGATGAGGGAGGTCGGGAAGGCCTTCACCTCGCTGACAGACCTCATCTCCGAAGAGAGGAAGAGAATCGAGAGGCGCCGATAAATTGGCCACGTTTTTCGAAGGATGCACCGAAACTGGTCAAAGAGTTTAAAATCGGAATGACGAGACCTGACTTTTCTTAGGAGACGATGCAAAAGCCGGATGGAAGCAAGCCCGCTGTCCTGATGCTCGAGGACGGGACGACGTTCTTCGGCAAGGGGTTCGGGGCGCAGGTGGACGCCGTCGGCGAGGCCGTCTTCAACACCGGGATGGTCGGATACCCCGAGTCGATGACTGACCCTTCGTACGCGGGGCAGGTCCTCTGCTTCACCTATCCGCTCATCGGGAACTACGGCGTACCAGGGACGGGCGAGGTTGACATATTCGGCCTTCCGCGGTTCTTCGAGTCGAGGGGAATCAAGGTCAGCGGGATAGTCGTCCAGGAGCAGTGCGAGAGGCCCAGCCACTGGGCATCTCGGGAGACGCTCTCAGAGTGGATGACCAGGGAGGGCATCCCAGGGATATCGGGGGTCGACACCCGCGCGCTGGTCACGACGATCAGGGAGAGGGGGGTGATGATGAGCGTCCTCGCCAACGGGCCCGAGCTCGCGACGAGGAGTCAGCTGAAGAAGCAGCTGGACGGCGCGGACCGTTACGACTCGATAGACTTTGTGAAGAGGGTCTCGGTCGCGAGGCCCGAGGTCTACGGGACGTCGGGAAAGGTGGTCGCGCTCATAGACTGCGGGGTCAAGACCAACATCATCAGGAACCTCTTGACGAGGGGGTACTCCATCGCGAGGCTCCCCTTCGACTCCTCGTACGCTGACGTGATGCAGCACGACCCGGTCGGGGTGGTGATAAGCAACGGGCCGGGGGACCCGCGCTTGTGCACCCAGACCGTGAAGACCACCGCAAGGCTGGTCGACTCGGAGCTGCCCGTCCTGGGGATCTGCCTCGGGGAGCAGGTCCTGGGGATGTCGCAGGGCGCGGAGACGTACAAGCTGAAGTACGGCCACAGGGGGCAGAACAAGCCCGTCATCGACCTGGACTCGGGCCGCGGCTATGTCACGAGCCAGAACCACGGGTACGCGGTCGAACCCAAGTCCCTCGCCGAGACGAGGCTGAGGCCCTGGTTCGTGAACGCAGACGACCGGAGCGTCGAGGGGCTGCTCCACGAGAGCAGGCCGTGCCTCGCGGTGCAGTTCCACCCTGAGGCGACGCCGGGTCCGTATGACACTGAGTTCGTCTTCGACAGGTTCGTCTCGCTGGTCGAGACACAAGAGCGCGCGGCAGGTGAGAAGATTCGAAGCATGAGGACGTGAAGAAGGCCCTAGTCCTGGGAAGCGGGGCGATAAAGATCGGAGAAGCAGGCGAAAGCTGCTAAAGCAGCCGCCATTTCGACTACTCCGGTAGCCAATGCCTCAAGGCCCTGAGAGAAGAGGGGATCAACACTGTACTGGTCAACCCGAACATCGCGACCATCCAGACAGACGAGAAGATGTCGGACAAGGTCTACTTCCTCCCCGTCAACCCAGAATTCGTGACGGACATCATCGAGAAGGAGCGCCCAGACGCGATCCTCCTCGGGTTCGGCGGGCAGACCGCGCTCAACTGCGGAGTGGGCCTCTCGAGGAAGGGCGCGCTCGAGAAGTACGGGGTCAGGGTGCTCGGGACGCCGATCCACGGGATAGAGGTGACGGAAGACAGACAGCTCTTCAAGGAGGCGATGATCGAGGCGGGGGTCTCGGTGCCGAGGAGCGGGTCGGCCTACTCGGTGCAGGACGCCCACGCAATCGTCGAGGAGATAGGCTACCCTGTGATAATGAGGGTCGCGTACACGCTCGGGGGGAGGGGGGGCGGGGTCGCGAGGAACGAGAAGGAGCTGAACGAGATCGTCCAGAGGGGTCTGAGCCTCAGCATCGCGCACCAGGTCCTGATCGAGGAGTACATCGGGAAGTGGAAGCAGATCGAGTACGAGGTGATGAGGGACGTCAACGACAATGGGCAGGTGGTGTGCAACATGGAGAACCTGCTCAGCATGAGGGTTCACACCGGGGACAACATAGTCATAGCCCCGTCGCAGACCATCAGCAACCGAGAATACCACATGCTCCGGTCGCTCTCGCTCAAGGCCGCGAGGAAGTGCGGCATCGTTGGTGAGTGCAACATACAGTTCGCGCTAGAGACCGGCTCTGAGGAGTACCGGGCGATAGAGATCAACGCGCGCCTCTCGAGGTCGTCGGCCCTGGCGTCCAAGGCGACCGGCTACCCCATCGCGTACATCGCGACGAAGCTATGCCTGGGCTATCCGCTCACAGAGCTCATGAACAAGGTAACGGGGGTGACGACGGCCCTCTTCGAGCCGTCGCTGGACTACTGCGTCCTGAAGATGCCGAGGTGGGACACGGGGAAGTTCCAGGGAGCCCCCAGGACGATCGGGACGGCGATGAAGTCGGTGGGGGAGATCATGGCGATAGGGAGGGGGTTCGAGGAGACGGTGCAGAAGGCGGCGAGGATGCTGAACATGAGGTACGACGGGGTCATCAGGCGGTTCGTCGAGGAGGACGACGTCGAGGTGCTCAAGGGGAGGCTCCGGAACCCCACCGACCAGATCATCTTCGACGTGGTCGAGGCCCTGAAGGTGGGGATCCCAGAGGAGGAGGTGAGCCGCCTGAGCGTGATCGACCCGTGGTTCGTCCACAAGCTGAAGAACATTGTCGAGATGCACAAGCGCATCGAGGAGGCCACGCGCGAGGGGATAGACAGCGACCCGTCGCTGCTCCTCGAGGCGAAGCGGCTCGGTTTCTCGGACAAGCAGATCGCGAACGCCGTGGAGGTCGAGGAGGACGACGTCAGGGCGATCAGGGAGAGGCTGGAGATCAAGCCGTTCACCAAGGCGATCGACACGCTGGCCGCGGAATGGCCGGCGAGGACGAACTACCTCTACACTACTTACAACGCTAGCGTCGAGGAGGCGAAGCCCACCGACAAGAAGAAGGTGATGGTGCTCGGGGCGGGCCCCTACAGGATTGGGAGCTCGGTGGAGTTCGACTGGGGGACGATGAACATGGCGTGGGCCCTCAAGGAGTCCGGGATAGAAGAGATAATCGTCGTGAACTGCAACCCTGAGACTTTGACATGAGCGACAGACTCTACTTCGAGGAGCTGACAGTGGAGAGGCTGCTCTCGATCTACGAGAAGGAGAAGCCGATAGGGGTCGTGCTCTGCGTCGGGGGACAGATTCCCAACGACCTGGCGCTCCCGCTGGACCAGAGGGGGGTGAGGGTCATGGGGACGAGCGCCGACTCCATCGAGAGGGCGGAGGACCGGGAGCGGTTCAGCTTCCTCCTCGACAGGGTCGGGATCCCTCAGCCCAAGTGGGGGAGCTTCAGGTCGATGAAACAGGCGAGGGAGTTCTGCGACAAGGTCGGGTACCCCGTCATTGTCAGGCCATCCCACGTGCTGAGCGGGTCTGCGATGAGGGTGATCTGGGGGAGCAGGGAGCTCGAGGGCTTCCTGGCCAAGGCCGCGGAGGTCAACCCGAACTACCCGGTCACGATCAGCAAGTTCATCGAGAACGCGAGCGAGATCGAGGTCGACGGGGTCTCCGACGGCGAGACCACCGTGATAGGGGCAATCATGGAGCACGTCCAGAAGGCGGGGGTCCACTCCGGGGACGCGATAATGACCATCCCGACTATCTCGGTGAGCGAAGTCGCGAAGCAGAAGATAAGGGACTACACGAGGGCGATAGCGAGGGAGCTGGAGGTCAAGGGGCCTTTCAATATCCAGTTCCTCGCGGTCAAGGACGACGTCGAGGTGATAGAGTGCAACCTGAGAGCATCGAGGTCGCTCCCCTTCGTCTGCAAGACCACGGGGGTGAACCTGATCAAGATGGCGGCAAGGGTCATCGTCGGAGGGAAGCTCGATGGCGCGAAGGATTCCCCGGAGCCTGCTGGGTTTGCAGTCAAGGCGCCTCAGTTTTCATTCATGCAAATGGAAGGGGCAGAGCCCACGGTCGGGGTCGAGATGCGCTCGACGGGGGAGGTCGCGTGCTTCGGGGACACGCTTCCTGACGCGATGAGCCGCGCACTCATCGCCTCTGGGTTGAGGATCCCAGCAAAGGGGAACACGGGGATATTCCTCGCGGACGAGCAGGCCGACCTCCATAACGCGAAGAAGCTGGTCGAGGGCTATAGAAAGGCGGGCATCGAGTTCGTGACCACGGAGGCCCTGGCCCCGCGGCTCGAGGCGCGGACTACCTCGATCGAGGAGATGGTCGGGATGATCACCTCGGGCAAGGCCTCTCTGGTCATATCGCTGAACACCAACCTCAACAAGATGAGGAAGGACCTTTACAGGGTGAGGCGGAAGGCGGTCGAGCTGCAGGTCCCGTTCCTCACGACCGTCGAGGAAGGGGAGGCCGTGCTCCAGTGCGTGGAGTCCCCGTTGAGGGAGCTAGCCCAGTAGCCTTCCGGCTATCTCGTTCAGAGGGACCCTCTCCTCCTTCCTGTCTCGCATGTCGCGGAGCACCACGGTGCCTGCTGCGAGCTCCCTCTTGCCGACTATCACCGTCCACCTGAACCCGCGGGAGCTCGCGTCCTCGAGCTGCTTTCCTAGGGCCTTGCCCCGCTGGCCGATGTCGCTCCTCGTCCCCTGGTCCCGGAGGGACGCGAGCACCTTCATCGCATCGCCGAAGAGGGCAGGCTCAGTGAATGCGACGTAGACGGAATTGGTCTGAGCAGCTTTCTTCTCGGAGAGCGAGAGAGCGATCCGTTCGACCCCGCCGGCTGCGCCCGTCGCGGCGAGGTCTGTCCTCCCGAAGATCTTCGGGAGGACGTCGTACCTCCCGCCCCCGCACAGCGAGCCGAGGTCCGGGTGAGCGACGTCAGAAATCTCGAAGACGAGGCCAGTGTAATAGTCGATTCCCCTCACTATGCTCAGGTCGTACTCCACTCTCTTCAGCCCGCGGAGCTTGAGGGAGTCGCCGAGCTCGCTGAGGCCAATCACGGACTCGAGGCCGTGCTCCTCGAGCTTGGCCAAGACCGCGGCTGGGGCCCCGCGAATCCTCCCGAACTTCAGGAGGTCTGTGAGCTCCTCCCGCCCGACTCCCTTCTCCTCATATTCTTTGACGAGGTCGGGCTCGGCCTTCTTGGCGACTTTGTCGATGGCGCGCATCATCTCGAGGACCTTATCTTCGGAGGAGACCTTGAGCTTCTTCCTGATGTACTCCTCGACGACTCGCCTGTCCCCGATGCGGAGGATGAAGTCCCCCACTCCAACCTTCTCGAAGAGCTTGTAGCTGAGGTCCATGACCTCAGCGTCAGCCTCCGTCGTGGAGTCTCCGAAGATCTCGACATCCCACTGGTAGAACCAGCGGTAGCGCGCGTGCTGGGGCTCGTCGTATCGCCAGACGCCGCCGTATGAAGCCAGCTTCACGGGCAACTTCAAGTCCTTTTTCTTCGCGACGTACCGGGTCATCCCAACGGTGAGGTCGAACCTGAGCCCGATCTCCCGGCCCGCCTTGTCCCTGAAGTTATAGATCTGCTCGTCGACCTGGGTCCCGCTCTTCGCCCGCAGGGTGGCGAGGTTCTCCAGGGGCCCGGGCTCCATCGCTCGGAAGTTGTACGCCCTCGCGACCTCCTCGAAGGTGTGCCGGATCTTCTCGTGCGTCTCGTGCTCATCCGGCTCGATGTCGCGGATGCCACGTGGTTGGGAGAGGTCCATGCTACTGCTTCTTCCTGAGGGCGGCGAGCTCGGCGAGGAGGGCGGTGAGCTGGACCTCCGGGTTGGCCCCCACGGCGAGCCTGTAGTCGTACTCGGCGAGAATCCTGATCGCCTCGGACGAGCCGTCCAGCCCGCCCTTAACGATCTCCTCGTTGGCGAACCGCAAGAAGTCTGACTCTGGGATACCGTAGACCCGAGTCAGCTCGACCAGTTTCAGCCTCGACCCGGCAAAGTCCCCGTCGAGGGCCATCCGGACGATCTCTGCGGCCCTCTGCTTCACAGTGGAACCGACCGCGGCCATGACCCTCTCGAGAGTGGCCTCGCCTCCTCCGGAGGCGGCCTGCAGGAGGTTTATCGCCTGCCTCAAGTCCCCTCCAGTCGCCTCGGTCACTGCGGCAAAGGCTTCCCGTCTGGCGGTGACGCCCTCCTTCTTCGCTATCTTCGTGAGCTGTGCGGTGACCTCCGGGTCCCCCACTTTCTTGAACCTGAAGATCGCGCACCTGCTCTGGATCGGCTCTATGATGTTGGAAGAGTAGTTGCAGATCAGGATGAAGCGGGTGTGCCTAGAGGTCTCCTCCATGATCCTCCTCAGGGCGGTCATGGCGTCACGAGTGTTGTGGGTCAGGATTCCGTTTGCGAGGAAGAAGTTCTGGTTCTTGACAACGGAGATGTTCAACACCTCCGATCTACCGAAGTGCTCCACCGACTTTATCCTTGAATGTCTGACCTGTGGCAACCCACCTCCAGATATCCCAACTGAATGGAAGATCTTAGGCAACACTTCGTCCTGGATTGTCTTATCGTCACGTAATTCGTGTTCCCATACGATTACTACTCTGTAGCCCAACTTTTCAAGTTCGGCGATATGTCTTCGGTCTTTCTCCATGCTTCGGCGCTGGTTCTCGTATCTCGGTTCAACGCCGCATGTCGGGCAGACGTGCCACCAGCAACCGTTGACGAGAAGCGCTATTCTCTCGCCAATCAGGAAGTCTAGGGCGAAGGGATATCCGTGCCCATCCTTGGTGGCGGCAATAGTTTGTTCCCGCTTGTACTCGATCCCCCATCTGTCGAGGAGCTCGGCCATCTTGAGCTCCGTCTTGCTGTGGAAATGATTGTTCCTCCAGTATTCTTGTGAGGCCAGAAACGCCCGCGGACTGAGCTCCTTGAAGAAACCGCTGTCCACTAGTCTTCTGTAAGGTCCGTCGGGATTGGCCAGCGACTTTTTCACCTTCTCCCTGACCCGTTGCACCACATCGGGATGGTCCTTGAAGAATTCCTTGTCGCCTCTCCCGATTGCTTTCTTGTGCTCCTCGCTAAGCTTCTTACCGAGCCACGCCCCTTCTCCCTTCTCGAACTTCTTCCACGTTCGAGGATCGGGTATCTTTCCTGCCGCAACGAGTTCCTTAGTAATAGCTGAGCGCCTTTTTCTGTAATCGGCTGATTGGAAGAAATGAACCTCCTCCTGGGCCTGGCGGCCTCTTTGGCCTATTGTCCGCCTCTCCTCGGGAGACCGATTGCGTGAAATTGAGCCGAAGAAAGTATTTCTGCAGTGCTGCGAGCAAAAGTAGTGCTCGTACAAGTCTGTCGAGTACTGCCGATAGAACAATCTCTTGCAATCGTAGCAATGCAAGAATTTGTTACTGAAATCCGCTAGCTCAAGACCGGGATGAAGGTCCTTGGTCTTCATCACGGAGACGTGGATGCCCCTAATCTGGAAGAAGGGATGTTCTGCGGAGGCGATTACACTCCGGCCATCCTCGAATGAAATCTTGTACAAGTCCGCGGTACCTGACTTGACGACCTTCCCCTTGTCGTTCTCAACCCTGAGAGTTGTCGTGTTGAATGTCGGAATGTCGAAGAGCTTGTCGCCGTGGCGATTGGACAGTTCCTCGAGCGACGTCTCGTCCGGGCTGTCGAGGGTACCTGAAATCACTCCAGTCTCTGGATGCAAGCACATCTCATCTGCTTCGTCTAACACTACAAGGCGGAAAGGGACTCCCTCCCTCCGGTCGGAGTAGCTCGCGAACGTCTTGATCCTCTCGCGGACCACGTCTATCCCGCGCTCGTCGCTGGCGTTCAGGGAGAGTGTGTAATCGGGCGCGAGCTCCCCGAGAATCTCTCTGGCCACGATCTGGGCCACAGTAGTCTTCCCGGAGCCGGGAGGGCCTGCGAAGAGGAGGTGCGGCAACTCGTTCTTCTTTAGTAGGAGAGGTCGTAACCGCTCTTTCACCTCCTCCTGGTTGGCTACGTCGTCGAGATTGTGTGGGCGGTATTTCTCGACCCACATCAGCTCATCAAGCGGCATGAATCATGGCACCTGACGGCCTCGCAGCATAAACAAAATCAATATCCCGGTATGAACTATATATCTTCTGGGCCCGGCGAACGACTATGGTTATCTCCCCAGGTGCGCGGGCGGAGCGCCGTTGAAGGTCCTGGTCCTCGAAGCGAAGGAGGTCGCCGCATCCTGCAAGATGCGGGCGTGCGTAGACGAGATGGCGAGGGCCTTCGCGACGGTCGCCGATGGGAAGTCAGTGTCTCCCCAGCGTACGAGGTTGGCGCTCACGGAGAAGCGTGACATCCTAGTGATGTCCTCCCTGGTCAGGAGGAAGGAGCCTGAGGCGAGCTTCAAGGTGCTTAGCGTCATCCCAGACGGCGGGCCCGGAGTCACCGCTATCAGGGCCGTGGTCCTCCTGATAGACGGGAGCGACGGCACGACCAAGGCCGTGCTCGAGGGAGTGGCGCTCACGGGCATACGCACAGGCGCAGTCTCGGGACTGTCCTGCAGGTACCTCGCGAGGAAGGACTCGAAAGTGCTGGGGATAATCGGGGCGGGGACTCAGGCATACTACCAGGTCGCGGGCGTGCATGCGGCGCTCAAGGTGGAGAAGGTCAAGATATTCTCAATCGACCCCGGTCTGAGCAAAGGTTTGGCGCGGAGGGTCGGAAGGGACTTTGGCCTCGAGGCAGAGGTCGTGGGGACATCGGCGGAGTGCGTAAGATCGAGCGACGTGGTGGTCACGGCGACGACGTCGTCAGTCCCGGTCTTCGATGGCAGGGACGTCTCTCAAGGCACCCATGTCATCGCGATGGGGTCGTACAGGCCAACCAACAGGGAGGTGGACTCCACGTTCGTCTCTCGGGCAACAATCTTTGTGGACTCGCGCGAGGCCTGCCTGGAAGAGGCGGGAGACCTGCTGATACCCATCAGCGAGGGGGTGTTGGGGCGCGACCCGATCGCCGCCGAGCTCGCGGAACTCGTGACCGGAAAGAAGGCGGGCCGAAAGAGCAACGACGAGATCACCTTCTTCAAATGCGTTGGGCTGGCCTTCGAGGACAACGCCGCCGGGTGGCTGGCATATCGAAAGGCGAAGGCCATGGGCATCGGAAGAACAATCGAACTCTGAGGCAAAAAAACTTCGTCGGATATTTATCCGCCCACGTCCCGAAAAAATATCTTTAATTAGCCGCGACTAGTTGTTGGCGAGTCCCGTCATCAGGTGTTTGTTTGGAAGAACCTGTCAGGGCTATCTCGAAAGTTTTCGAGCAGAGAGAGAGGGAGTACATGATGGCGCCTGTCAGGGTCACGATGAAATCCTCGATGGACGACATCGAGGTCGGAGACATTGTGCTGAGAAAATCTAGGGAGGGCGAGACGCTCGAGCTGCCTAGGTGGATGGCTGAAGAGCTCATCGACCTGAAGCTCGCCGAGACGAGGGACGAGCCGTTCGAGGTTGAGATATTCAAGGCCCTGACCCGGGAGAAGATGCTCGGCTCCCAGCAGCTCTCTCCTCTCGCGCCGGACTTTTACCAGAGGATGAGGAGGAGGATCTCCTTGATCAAGGCCGGCGCGGAGAAGGGAAAATACAGGCGGGAGGACTATGAGAAGTTAAAGGCGGACAGCTACAACCTGATTGGGAGGCGCCTGAGCAAGCTCCTCTCCCTGAGCTCCTCGTCGAGCATCCAGACGATCGCCGACAAGATAACCCCGGAGGAGAAGGTCTTCTTCTCGACGTCCAGCGCCGTCTCCGCGGAGTGGAAGCGCGCCCTGCTGGGTGAATGAGATGGCAGTCCTCACAAGGAGCATGGCGGAGCTATTCGAGGAGTTCCTCAGGACATTCGTCGACAAGGACGGGGAGTACAAGTACCGGGGCAGGCTCGCCCAGCTCGCGGCCGCGGGGAAGAAGTCCGCCGTCATCGACTATGAGGACCTAATACACTTCAACACAGACCTAGCCCAGAGGGTGCTCCAGGAACCCGACGACTCGCTGAAGGATTTCAGGTCGGCCGCGTTCGAGGTCCTGAGCACCGAGAACGCAGAGTACGCGGGAGAGGTCCAGAAGGAGCTAGTCGTGAGGATCCGCGGAATCACGGACAGAGTCCCCCTGAGGAACGTCACGACGGCATACCTAGACAAGGTCATCTCTTTCACAGGGATGGTGATACGGACCTCGGAGCTGCGGCCCCTTCTGGTGGAGGCCGTTTTCGTCTGCTTGGAAGGGCACATGACGACGGTAGTCCAGGACGGGCCTGCCATCAAGAGGCCCCTGAAGTGCGACGGGTGCGAGGAGACCAGGAACCTAGAGCTCAACCAGCGAGAGAGCAGGTTCATCGACAGCCAGATCCTGAGGGTGCAAGAGCTCCCGGAGGAGCTACCCCCTGGACAGCTGCCCAGGTTCTTCGACATCGAGACCGAGGGGGAGACGGTCAACATGGCCAGGCCGGGTGACAGGGCGATCATGACCGGGATCGTCAGGGCGGAGCCCGACTTCTCGCCGGGGCAGCCGAGGAGCAGGGCGTTCAGGTCGAAGATCGAGGGGAACTACATCGAGGTCGTCGGGAAGGACCCGACCCAGGTCCAGCTAACCAAGGATGACGAAGCGCTGATCCGGAGCATCGCGGCCGCGCCCGACGCATACCAGAAGCTGATCAGGTCGATGGCGCCGGGCATCCTGGGACTGGAGGCGATCAAGGAAGCGGTACTCCTCCTCCTCGTCGGAGGGCCGCAGACGGTGCTCCCCGATGGGACCAAGCTCAGGGGAGACATCAACATCTTCCTCGTAGGGGACCCCGGCGTAGCAAAGTCTGAGATGCTGAAGTTCGCCGCCCAGGTCGCCCCCAGGGGGCTGTTCGCGTCCGGCAGGGGGTCGACCGCGGCCGGACTCTCCGCAGCGGTGATACGTGAGAAGAACACCCTGATGCTGGAGGCGGGCGTCGTCGTCCTGGCCGACCAAGGGATAGCGTGCATAGACGAGTTCGAGAAGATGAAGGCGGAGGACAGGAGCGCCCTGCACGAGCAGATGGAGCAGCAGGTCGTCACAATCGCAAAGGGAGGGATCTACGCGACGCTCAACGCTCGGACTGCCATACTCGCCGCTGCCAACCCGATCCTCGGCAAGTACAACCCGTACCAGAACCTCATCGACAACGTCACGCTCCCGATCCCGCTGCTCACCAGGTTCGACCTGATATTCGTCCTGAGGGACTCGCCCGTGCCTGCGCAGGACGAGAAGCTCGCGACACACATACTCGATGTGCACCGGAGGAGGGCATACACAGAGGCGCCTCCGGTCCAGTTCGACCTCCTGAAGAAGTACATCTCCTTCGCGAAGCAGGTGAACCCCATACTCTCGATGGAAGCCGAGATCCGGCTGAAGGAGTACTACCTACAGCTCAGGAGGAGCACATCGGAAGGCCAGATCGGCGCGACCCCGAGGACGCTGGAGTCTCTCATCAGGCTCTCGAGCGCCCGGGCCAGGCTCCTCCTCCGCGAGACCGTGACGGAGGACGACGCGCTCACCGCGATATCCCTGATGAAGAAGATGGTCGAGGACGTCCTGACCGACGCAGAGACCAAGACGAGGGGAGACTTTGGGATCCTCCTAGGCCAGCCCGCGGGGGCCCGAGGAAAGCTCGCGGTCGCGATGGACACCCTGCGCAGCCTCGAGGGACCCGACAGGAAGCCTGTTGAGGCGAAGGTGCTCAGGCAGGAGCTCATGAGGACGAACAAGTTCGCCAACGAGGACGAGCTCGACAAGCTGATCCAGCAGCTCATCAAGGACGGGGTCATCTTCGAGATCAGGCCGGGGTTCTACAGAAGGGTGTGAGGAAAACCCTGGACCCTGAGGCAAATTGAAGGTCGACGAACTCCCATTCCCAGAGGAATTCATCTCGTTCCTGACCGCCCAGGGCTACGTGGAGCTCTTCCCTCCGCAGGCGGCCGCCGTCGAGGCGGGGCTGCTCGAAGGGAGGAACCTCGTGGTGGCGTCCCCCACGGCCTCGGGGAAGACCCTCATCGCGATGCTCGCCGCCTACAAGAAGATCAAGGAGGAGTCGGCGAAGGTGGTCTACCTCAGCCCACTGAGGGCGCTCGCCTCCGAGAAGTACGCTGAGTTCAAGCGGCTGGAGGAGTTCGGGATCAGGTGCGCGATCGCGACCGGCGACTTCGACTCGGGAGGGGAGGACCTGGGAAAGTACGACCTCCTCGTCCTCACCAACGAGAAGTTCGACTCGCTGCTCAGGCACGGGATAAGCTGGCTACACCAGGTGGGCCTGTTCGTCTCGGACGAGGTACACCTCGCCGGGAGCGGGGACAGGGGGCCCACCCTCGAGATGCTCCTCACCAAGGTCATCCACCTGGGGGTAAGGTCGCAGCTCCTCTCGCTCTCGGCGACGGTGAGCAACGCGGAGGAGATCGCGGCGTGGCTAAAGTCTGACCTGGTCGAGATGACCTGGAGGCCGGTGCCCCTTAGGGAGGGGGTGTACGACCGCGGGAGGATAGTGTTCCAGGACTACGGCTACAAGGACGTCGTCCGCTCCTCGTACGGCCCCGCGGTTGATACTGCGATGGAATCGATAATGGCCGGGGGGCAGGTCCTGATCTTCGCTTCCACCAGGCGGCGGGCGGTGAGCCTGGCGACCAAGGCCTCGGAGCTGACCCCTCGGTATCTGGGGGAGACCGAGAAGATCGCGTGCAGGGAGGCCTCGAGGCGCATAAGGGAGTCCGGCGAGGAGACGGGCCTCAGCAGGCTCCTGGCGGACCTCGTCGCGAACGGGGCCGCGTTCCACCATGCCGGGCTCTCGTACGAGCACAGGAAGATAGTCGAAGACTGCTACAGGGAGAGGGCGATCAGGCTCCTGTCCAGCACCCCCACGCTTGCAGCCGGCGTGAACCTCCCCGCGAGGAGGGTCATCATCGCGGACCTTTCAAGGTACGACGGCGAGGCGGGGATGAACTCGCCGATCTCGGTCCTCGAGTACAGGCAGATGGCAGGGAGGGCGGGCAGGCCGCAGTACGACGAGTACGGGGAGACGGTCCTGATCCCCCCGCCCAGCACCACGGCGGAGGACGTCGCGAGACACTACATCGGGGCCAACCCGGAGCCGATCGAGTCGAGGCTGGGAGGGGCGCGGGGGATGAGGGTCCACCTCCTCGCTGTGATAGCGAGCGGGCTAGGGATGTCGAGGGAGGACGTCGAGGCGCTCTTCTCGAAGACGCTACTCGCGGCGCAGATCCCGAAGGAGAGCCTCGACAGGCACCTCAACGAGGCCCTGGGGTACCTCTTCTCGGAGCTTCTGATAGTCGAGAAGGGGAGGCTCTTCCAGGCGACTGGCTTCGGGAAAAGGGTCTCGACACTCTACATCGACCCCGTGACGGGTGTGCTATTCAGGAAGAAGCTCGCCGACCTTGAGAAGGGCACCGACCAGGTGAAGCTCCTCCAGCTGATCACCAAGAGCCCCGACTTCGAGCCGAAGTTCCCGATGCGCGAGAAGTACTACGACCTGGCATACCAGTTCCTCGAGGAGAACCGGGGCTCCCTCTCGTCGGTGGACGAGAAGCCCTCCTTCGCGGAGTACGACGAGGCCATCCAGGACATGCGGACCGTCATGGTGCTCAACGGGTGGATAGAGGAGTGGAAGGAGGACACCATCATGGAGAGACTGGGCGCGGAGCCGGGCGACCTGCACAGAGCCGTGGACAGCGCCGACTGGCTGCTCTACTCCCTCGGGGAGCTGGCGAGGCTCTTCGGCAAGTACTCGGTAATCAAGGAGGCGAGCTTCCTGAGGAAGCGGGTGATCTCCGGGATCAAGGGAGAGCTCGTGGAACTGGCCAGGCTGAGGGGCATCGGTAGGGCAAGAGCGAGGTCACTTTACGCGTCCGGGTTCAGGGACGTAAAGTCCATCAGGGAGGCCACCCCCGAGAAGCTGGCGCAGGTGGAGCGGATCGGCCCGGTCTTGGCGAAGAGGATCAAGGAAGAAGCGGCCTGAGGCATGCAGACGAACGGGTTCGCGCTCTTCAGGGGAGCGTCCTCGGCTCAGCGCGCCGAGGAGGCTGCGAAATGTGTGTCGAGACGCCGCAGGCGGTTACTTGTAGACTCGGGACGCGGCTTTAGGGAGTTCGAAGGGGGACGACTTCGGGGAGAGACCATAGCGCTCGCGTACTCGCTCGACGATGATGGGGGATTCCCCCTCGTGCACGGCCTGGCGGACTCGCCTTCGAGGGTCGACGAAGGGAAGCTCCCAGAGGGGGAGTTCGCCGTCCTGTCGAGGAGGGAGGACGAGGTCTTCGCCGCTAGGGACATTCTCGGGACGCGGGGTCTTTATCTGGATGGAACAGGGTCTTTCGCGAGCGACGTCAGGCTGCTCTCCGGGAGGGGGAGACTCCTTGCTCCAGGGACTATCTTCGTCGATGGAAAGGTGCTGAGAGCAAGGCTCCCGAGGGCCGCCCTTCCGGATTCTTTCGAGGAGGCGGCCGCGACGTTAGGCGGGATCCTGGAGGAGAGCGTGAGGAGGAGGGTCGCCGATAGGAAGAAGGTAGCGATATCTTTCTCGGGGGGCCTCGACAGCTCGCTTGTCGCCATGCTCGCGGCACGACACGCGCGGGTGGTCCTATGCTCGGCGTTCTCGAAGGGGGCGCTCGACGAGCGCCAGAGCTCGAGGGCTGCCGAGCAGTTGGGCCTCGAATGGACGGGCAGCACGGTCGACCGCGAAGCCGTCTCAGCGCTCTCAAAGGGGATGGGACTGCCTTTCGAACCCAACGTCATGGACCGGGCGCTCTGGGCGATCTACTCCACGACGGCACGCGTCGCCTCGGACCGAGGGGCTGAGGTCATCCTCCTCGGACAGCTCGCCGACGAGCTCTTCGGGGGATACAGGAAGTACGCTCTCGAGGCGAAGACGGACCCCCGCTCGGCCGTGAGGATGATGGAAGAGGACGTCAAGGGCTGCGCGACCAGAGGCTTCATCAGGGACGAGACGGCCTGCGCAGCCTGGGTCGAACCCAGGTTCCCCTTTGCCGACTCGGCCGTCGCAGTATTCGCAAAGGCGATCCCGTTGGAGTACAAGATCAGGGGAGAGGAGAGGAAGTCGGTCCTCCGGGCCGCCGCGATGGGGCTGGGCCTCCCCGAGAGCCTGGCCAACGCCCCGAAGAAGGCTGCCCAGTTCAGCTCGGGGATCGCGAAACTCGCAGGCTGACGACCATCCCTTTTATCCTGCCCCTTGGCGGCTCGTGTATGGCACCAGAAGGACAAGCCCCCAAGGGGAAGCTCGTAGGGTTCAAGCCGCTTCAGGAGAGGTACTGCTACTATTCTCTGGACGACGGGACGGTGCTAGGCGTGAAGCCCGTCATGGTGAAGGTGTTCAGGCTGCTCGGTCCAGACGGGCGGCCTGCGAACGGCCAGGACGGGGCCCCGGCCTATTTCTACCAGACCCAGAACGTGACCCAGGTGCTTACGCCTGACGAGTATAAGGTCATGTCCAGCCGCGACCTGCAGGAGTAAACGCACTCCTCGATGGCCCGAGCTGCACACGCAGAGAGGTACCTCCCCGCTGAAGACACCTATCTGCTGATGGACGTCCTTGCCTCCAGCAAGGGAGAGGCCTGCCTCGAGATAGGGTTCGGTTCCGGCGCGGTGCTCTCCAGCGTCTCCGAGAGGTTCGGTCTGGCCGTGGGGACGGACGTCGTCCGGCTTGAGGACGCGAGGCCCGCCCTCGCCCCAGGACTCGACCTGGTCCTTAGCGACAGGGCGAGGTGCTTCAGGGACGGGTCGTTCGACGTCGTCTTCTTCAATCCTCCTTACGTCCCGTCGGCCTCTGTCGAGGACGTTGCCGTCGATGGAGGCCCAACAGGGGTCGAGATTCCTCTCTCCTTCCTCGAGGAGGGGCTGAGGGTGTTGAGGAAGGGTGGGACGCTGACGGCCCTCCTTTCCGATGTGGGAGACTTGGACTCCTTCGTCCGGCGATGCGAAGCGATGGGCCTGAGAGCCGAGCCCGTGGCGAGGAAGAAGCTCTTCTATGAGAGCCTCGTCGCCTTCAGGATTACAGTCTAGAGGCCGATGCTGTTAATCGGCGCCCCGGAGTTCCCGTCGATGACGAAGACAATCTTCTTCCCCTTGTGGTCGTAGCGGGAGAACCAGACGGGCACGTGGAGTAGCTCGCCCTCCGCGGCGTCCATGTCCGTGTGCATCTCCTGGATCATGTGGTACTGGGCGTGGGCCTTCTTCGCCTGGAGCCCGTCAACGAGGGTCTTCGCCTGCGCCTGCGCGACGTCCTCGCCGATGTCCCCGTTCAGGACTCTGATGCTCTTGTCGATCTTGGAGATATCGAACAGCACCCTCTGGGAGAGGTCGAAGGTAAAGTCGTGGGGCTGGTACTCCGACAGGTCTTTCATCGCCACGACAGGGAAGTTGTAGTTCTGGTCGAGCTGGTAGGTCTTCTTCGGCGTGCCGCCCATCCCCATGCCCATACCGTAGAACATGAAACCTCGGCTTAGGCCGAGCGCGCCCCTCCAGCGTCCCACCCCCCCGAAGAGCGACTGGCCGAGAAGCGCCGACAACTCAATGGACCTTCTCCTGTACCCGCCTCCGCCCATCCCGCTCATGACCCCGATCAGCGCGGCGGTGGTCGCGATCTGGCCCATCTCGGCCATCGTGTCCATCGACACCACGGTCGTGCGAGCAGAGACCGGGATTATCCAGTACGGCACGAAGGTCGCTGTCATCTCCTCGAGGGCTGACTCCTCGTGAAGGTGGTGCCTGAAGATTCCCTTGTCCATCATCTCCTGGATCTTCGTGTCGACCTTGTCCTTTGTCACCAGCATCGGTAGCATCGTGTGCTTCTGGATGTCCTTCCATCCGTCGCTCTCTAGGGCGACGCCGGTGCCGCAGTACTCGCAGGTGATGACCATCTCTCCAAGCCTAGGGCTTATCGGCGCTCCACAGCTGGGACACTTTAGAGCGGTGGCGCCGACGGGGGCGAGCACTTGCCCGCTCCGCTGCTGCGTGCTGATGGAGCCTTTCGTCGGTGCGCCAGCCCCCGGGGAGACGCTGGCCCCGCACTTGTAGCAGAAGGCCGCCCCGTCGGGTAGCTGGGTGCCGCAACTCTGGCAGAATGTCATGGTTGACTCACAGCTGGGTGCCGCAGTTGGGGCAGAACTTCGGCTGGCCCGAGATCGCCTCCCCGCAGTTCGGGCAGAACTTGGCCTTTGCCCGAGTCTTCTGCGCCTGCTGTTGAGGCTGCTGCTGGGCCTGGGCGGCGGGCTGCGCCTGAGCTGCCCCGCAGTTGGGGCAGAAGGCGTTGTTCAACGGTATTATCGAGCCGCAGTTGGAGCAGGACTTTGTAGAACCCCCAGCCATCCCGCCCATCATCGCCGTGCCGAAGGCTGAGCCTACCCCCACGCCAGCTCCCAGACCGACACCGAGCCCCGCCCCCACCCCCGCCACCCCGGAGGGGTTGCTCGCAGCCTCGGTCATGGCCTGGCCCGCCTGGTATTGGAGGTAATTGACGCCGAGGACCTGCATCTGGGACCTGGTATCGACTGCCTTCTGGACCTCGTCGGGGAGGCTTATCGTGAGGCCGGAGACCTTGTTGATCTCGATCCCATACTGCCCGAGATTGTCGGTGCTTGTGGAGAGGACGACCTGCTCGATGTTCGTTAGGTTCCCGGCTAGGTCGGTCACCTTGAGCCCCTGGCTCTTCATCTTGCCGAGCGCGTTGTAGACGAGGATAACCATCTGCTCCTTGACCCTCTCCTCTACGTCCGCGGAGGACTCGGCGTTGAACGTGCCTACGAACTGGTTGATGAAGTTCTCAGGCGATGATACGCGCCACCTGTACTCCCCGAAGACCCTCAGGTTCACTATCCCGAAGGTAGGGTCCGTGAACTGGTAGGGCTGGGTGCTCCCGAACTTGCCGTCCATGACCCTCTTCTGGAGGTAGAAGACCTCGGCCTGCTGGACGACGCCGGTGAAGAACTTTAGCAGCTTTCCCACGACCGGGGCGTTGAAGTCGGTCAGGGCGTACCTGTTCGGCTGATCGAAGTATGTCAGGACCTTCCCGTCCCTGTAGAAGACCGCTATCTCGTCCTCCCTCACGACGATGTTGTCGTTGAGCCTGATGTTTCGGGGGACCTTCCACATCACGTTGTTCTGCTTGAATTGGTCGTCCCAGGCCACGGTCGTGGAGCCGAGGGCGCTCCCTCCGGTCGGTGGGATGGGGGTGTTGGTGCTGCCGCCGCCCCCCGACTTTTTCCAGAATAGCCCAATCATCGCCAAATCTCCTCCTACTGCTTCACCAGCACGCCCTTCACCGCTTCCATCCTGACAGACCACTTTTGCTTGAAGTCTGCCATGGCGGCGTTGACGAGCGAGAGCGAGACCATTATCGAAGCGGGGTTGGCGGGGTCATAGGAGAAAGAGGGCGGAGAGGTCGCCACCGCTATCGCGAAAGCGGAGCTCACAAAGTCATAGTCGTTGTCGTAGAGCTGGTTGAGGCGGTTCTGGTCGATCGTGATGCCCGCGACCCAGCCTGAATACCCTTGCTCAGCGTGCCTGACCTCGCCCGCTACCTGTTGCAACTGGAATATCGCCGACCCGATGCTCGTGAGGTTGGTGTAGTCGCCCGCGGCTGACATCTGCTTCCTGGCGCCTTCGAGGTTGGCCTTGGCCGCGAGGAGCTTGTCGGCCACCTGGTTTCGCAGCATGTCGTCGGCGACGCGGAGGTCGTCTAGCTTCCGGTAGTTTCTCAACCCTGGGATGAGGAGCTCGAGGTTCTTCTGCGGCCCTCTGCTCGCGTTCACCTGCTTCCGGATGTCAGGATTGTCTTGGGACAAAAGATGCGCCGTTGGGTCCCAACGTGCCATGCACCCTTTAAAGGGTATAGGTCGTTCCAGGTTACGAGAACGACCCGGCTCAGGCGAGCAGTCGCTTGGCCCGTTCTCGAATGAACCTGTCTGCGTCGAGCACCGCCTTGCACCCGTCGGCAGCGGCCGTTACCGCCTGCCTGTATCGGTAGTCCCTCACGTCGCCGGCTGCGAAGACCCCTGGGACACTGGTCTCCGTCTCGTTCTTGACCTTGAGGTATCCGTTCGGCTCAAGGTCGAGCTGCCCCTCGAAGAGTTTCGTGTTGGGCACGTAGCCGATGGCGACGAAGACGCCGTCTACGTTGAGCTTGTCCTCCTTTCCCGTCTTCGTGTCTTTGACAGTTAAGCCTTCGACCTTTCCGTTCCCCAATATTTCGGTCACCACCTTGTTCCAGTTGAACTTGATCTTGGGGTCCCCGGTCGCCTCGTCTCGCAGGGCGGCGCTCGCCCTAAGCTCGTCCTTCCGGTGTATGACCTGGACCGAAGAGACCATCTTCGAGAGATAGGTCGCCTCCTCCATCGCGGTGTCCCCCCCGCCGACCACGGCCACGTTCTTCCCCCTGAAGAAGAAGCCGTCGCAGACCGCGCAGTTAGAGACGCCCTTGCCCTGGAGCCTCGCCTCCGATGGGATGTTCAGGCGCCTGGGTGTCGCCCCCGTCGCGACTATCACTGAGAGGGCCTTTGCCTTCGTCCCGTCCGAGGTCTCCAGCTCGAAGGGGTATTTCCGGAAATTGACGGCCACAACGTCCTCTTGGAGCATCCTGGCGCCGAGCCTCTCCGCCTGGCCTTTCATCTTGTGCATGAGGTCAGGACCGAGTACCGGGTCGACGAACCCGGGGAAGTTCTCGACGTCGCTGGTGAGCATGAGCTGACCTAGCGGTACTCCTCCCGTGTACACCACTGGTTTGAGGTCGGCCCTTGCCCCGTAGATGGCGGCCGTCAGGCCAGCAGGGCCCGAGCCGATTATCACGAGCTTCTCTGGGGCGCTCATATGGCTTTGAGGGCGTCCGCCCCTCATAAATATATGCAAAGCTCCCGACGACCTAGTAAGGATGACTTTAGCGGCGCCCTTGAAGGGGCCTTTGTCGCCTTTCTAAGAGAAAAAAAGAGGGCCCGAGTATGCAGCCCTAGTTGTGGATCGTTCCTGTGAGGAACACTGCATACTCGGTGCTTCCGTTCAGGTCCAGCGCCACAGATCCTGTGGTGCCGGCGAAGCTTCCGCGTGCCTGAGCTTGTACGAGGAATTGCCCGGTCGGGGTGGTTGTCCCTTGTCCGATGATCACGTCAGCGGCGCGCCCCATCTGGGCTGAGCCGGACGAGACCGTGTATGTTGTGCCGTCTACCGTCAAGGTCCCGCTCGTCAGGGAGAGTATGTATCCCTGTGAGAGCTTCCCGGTGACGGTGAAGGTAAGGGTCCCTGATGCTGTGCCGTTCCTTGTGGGTGTGACGCCGACAGTCCTGAAGGTGCCTTGGGTGCTTGTGATGGTTATGGTCTGGCCTGCCGTCATGCTGACGGCTGAGTACTGGCCTCCGGGCCCTCCAGGTCCTCCCCCATGGTTGGGGATACCAGAGAAGGGACGCTGAGCGCCTGAGATGCCTTGGAACTGCCTTGGCATGGGCTGCGACGCGGCTGGCGCCGCGCCTGTCGATGTTGCGGTTGATGGGGTTGTTGCTGATGGTTGTGTGTTGGACGGAGTCGCGGAGACTGAAGAAAGGATCGCCGGACTCGCGAGCAGGGCCGCCATGACGGCGACCGACGCTGCGACCAGGGCGATTTTGGTTGTCTTGCTGTTCATTCTGCTTCAAGCTCTGCTCAGGGAGCAGGGAGTATATGGTTGATTTCCGAGATGGTTCCCTAATCTGTAGAGAATGTATCCGGGAAAGGGCCTCGCGTGGAGGAGAGAGACTATCCTATCCGCAAGCGTGTTACTCGGGGCTTGGAAGGGCTTGAGGCGGATGCGCGCCCTTGTAACCTTGGCGCAGCGAGCCGATCAGGTCTTTTCCGAGGAGCGCGGCAATCAAGGACATTCCTAACTTGCTGAATCTTGCTGCCATTGCGAGAAGAGATAGAACGAGCGTGAGAAGCGCGACGTCTGGAATCATACTTTCTCGGCGTTTTCGAGAGCCGGAGTCTAATAAGTCTTCCAACATTCATTTTTAGCTGTGTGGGAGACCGCAGAGGCGAGCCTCGTGATGGTCCGAGGTTGATGCGTCTAGGCAGGGACCTCGTCCAGAAAAGTCGCTGAAGGCGCGAAGAATAGGCCGCCGGTGACCGCGTGGCTATAGTCCAGCAGTCGGTCGTAGTTCCCCTTGGGCTTGCCGACGAACATGTTTTGGAGCATCTGCTCGGTGGTGAGAGGCGAGCGGCTGTACCCTATGAAATAGGTCCCGAACTCCCCTTTCCCAGCCTGACCGAAGGGCATGTTGTCCCGTAGAATCTTGATCTCTTTCCCGTGCTCCACGATCTTCGTTACCGCGTTGTGCGCGTACTTGGGCTTCACAGCGTCGTCGAGCTCGATGTCGGTAAGCTTGGTACGGCCGATGATGCCCTCTTGCTCTTCCGTCTTGAGCGCATTCCAACCTGCGATGTTGTGGAGGTACTTCTGAACTATGACGTAGCTCCCCCCGGCGAAGCGCCGATCGTCGTCCCCCACCAGGGTCGCATCGATTGCCGCCTGCCCCTGCGGGTTCTCCGTGCCGTCGACGAAGCCAATGGCGCTCCGGAGGTCGAAGAACCGGAACCCATGGACCTCGTCCACGGGGGAGACGGCAGCCTTGAGCCTGGCCATCACCTCCGTTGCGAGTTCGAAAGCGAGATCCATCCGCTGCGCGCGGATGTGGAACAGGATGTCGCCGGGCGTCGAGGGGGCGTGGCGCTTTCCTGCACGGATCGCCTTGAACTTCCTTAGCTCCGCTGGCCTCGGCTCTCCGAAGAGCCGGTCCCAGGCGTCCGATCCGAAGGCGATTATGCATGAGAGCCCTCCGTCGGGGACTCGGTGCCCCACACCGCGGACTAGCGCCGACAAGTCTCGACAGAGGGACCGGACTGCCGAACGGTTGGCTGAGCCCCGGTTGACTGTGACCACGAGGAAAATCGCGGTGCGGGTCGCCGGTAAGGCTACGGCCTGCGGGATGGCGACCGGGCCTCGTCTGCGGGATGCGGTCACAGGCAAGGCCGTCCCCCACGTCGCGTGAGCCTGGGAGTCCTCAGCGAGCGTTCGTGACATCTCTCGGCCGGGGAACCTTCCACCGCGCTCTTCACTGCGGATGAGTGGAACGATTTCCTATTTAGGGTTAGAAGAGCGCTCCACGAGAGCCTTCTTTCCAAGGAACCTTCCGTATTTCTCTGCAGCGGCCTCGACGGCTTCGAGTTGCTGCCCAGGCAGTCGCGTGAATAGGTTCAACTCAATTTCCACCTCGTACCTCGACAGAGTCCTCCTCCATGTCCCGAGAACGGCCCCGTCAACGACTATTTTGTGTTGGAAGAGCACAGGCAGGCCGCGCACCTTCATCTTAGCGAACCGGGGCTCGAGGATCGCTTCCCGGCTCTTGTACGCGACCACGTACTCATCCAGTCTGGACAGCAGGTGGGCGCCGATCCCTATTTCGGGAGACGGCTTGAGACCTGGAGACAACCAGTACTCGATACCTCCGAATTCCTCCTTCACCAGTCTTTCACCGACGCCCTGGAGTGCATCCCTCCCTTCTGAGACATTCAACCCCGACCACCAGACAAAATCTCGCAGAGTAGCGGGACCGTGGCTGGTGAAGTACCTCTCGGCCAATGCTGTAAGGGCGTCCTCCTTACTGAGCGACTTTGTCATCGGAATCCACTCGTCAAGCAAGACGAACGTGGGCTGCTTTCCGCGATGGGTACCTAGGCAAATGAGACCCTCGTGTGCGAGCCACCACAGGATCTGCAGCCCTCGCTGTCCCGACACAGGCACGCCCGCGCGATCGAGCTGGCGGTAGATCTCCGCGCGTGTCAGACTCGTCTTCCCCTGGAGTATTTCGAGAATCAGCTTTCTGCCACGCGAGATGTCCTCCTCGTCGACGCCCATCCGCCGAATCCGGCCCGCGCTGCGGGAGATTACACGGGAGGCAAGTAACCCAGTCATCCAACGGGCATCCTCAGCTGCGACGAAGTGAAGCGTGCCGCGCATCGGCCAAGTGCGAACAATCTCGCGGTCGAGGATGGCCTTCTCAACATCAGCCTGCTTGGCGTCAGACATTCGAAGGCCGATAGACCACAGTGACTCGAGGTAGTCTTGGGCTTGGACCGCCCCCAGCCCCCTGACCACTTGGCGGGCGGTCTTGGCAGAGCGACCCGCCATCCCTTGGTTGAGCAACCTCAGCCCCAAGATGCCCTTTAGGGTCAGGATCACGCTCTCCTAGGGATTACCTCTTCTTTATGAGGGCCCTATCCTGAAAGAATAAGCGCAAGATATTTTCTGTGGGTCCGGCAGGAAACGAAAGTGTCTATCACCATAGCTGAGCGTGGGCCTGCTCTAGGTCAGAGCGAGCATGTCCTTGGCTAGCTCTTTGGGTTTCGTGATCATCGGCCAGTGCCCAGTTTCAATAAGTTTGTACGGTCCCTCGAGTTTCCCCCACTTTCCCGCCACAATCTCGTCGACAGGATCGCCGGAGAGGGTGCAAAAGATGTAAGCGTGCTTTACTGAGTAGAGTTTCTCCGAAAGAGTGATCGGGTCGGCCGCGAGCTTGACGAGCCAAGGGGTTGCCTTGGAAAGCAGCCATTCGCGGTCCGCTCCCAGCACGTCCCTTCCGATCGTGTCTATGACCTGCTCCGTAAGGGGGAGCCCGTAGCTACCGCGCGGAACTGGCCCGAATTCTTTAGTCGGGTCGAAGCCACCTTGCGGGGTTCTGACCTTCTCGGGACGGAACGCGTCCAAGTAGAGAAGTCGTTTCACCTTCTCAGACGCCCGGTCCGCTACCGCTGCAACGACCTTACCAGCGAAGCTGTGCCCTACGAGCACGAAGTCGTCTAGGTCGTTGTATTTGATCACATTCAGAACGTCCTGTATCGCTGTCTCCATGCCGACGTCCTTCGAAGCCAAGTGTACCCTTTCGCCCATCCCAGTCAAGGTGAGCGGGTACACAGCGTGACCTTCCTTTTCAAGGAGTGGGACCACCCTCTTCCAGGCCCAGGCTCCTAGCCAGGCCCCGGGTACCAGCACAAATTCTGTCATTCGGACTCTAGTACGAATTCGATAATTAAAGATGCCAGTATGTTTTCAGCAATCGGAATGACTGCATTTCAGTCAAGCAGGATTTCAGCCGTCTTGCCATTTGACCGCTCGCACGAGTCCCAACGAGACAATGAACCACCATGTCAAGGCCAGCCGAAAGAGCCCCCATCTGAATCCAGTTCAAACTCCGAGTCTTCTCAGAGCGCCTCTCATGCTCAGTCCCAGCCGAACATAAGGGTGGCTCACGGTCTTCTCGTAGTATTCGATTTTCGATTCAAGCTCGAGACGCCCGATTGGGTCGTTCGACACAGTCCCCGCGTCTGAGATCCGTGAGAAGGTATCGGCGAACCCATCGTCATCCTTGATTCGTAACACGGAAAGGTAGAGAAGCTTTGTCTCGATGGGTAACTTCTCGCTGCATAGACAGTCCTCAAGGGAGAACCCATAATGCCTCAGGTCAGGGGAGACCCTCAGCGTGCCCGCGGTGTCCTTTCCCACAAACGCCGCGAGCTTTCCTACCTGATCGCTATCCCTATCGAAGTAGTCCTCATAGAAGAGAAAGACTCTCCTTGCCCCTTGAGTGTTGCGGATCGCAGCTAGGTTCCTGTGGAACCAGACCAGTGCCGCGCCTCTCTCGGTAGCGCCCAGCGCGCTCACCTGGGACTGGACCGAGGCCAATGGATTCCTTATACAGATCACATAGCTGTGCCCCGAAGGAAGAAACCTCTTCCAGAAGGGAAGGGTCACCGGGTCGTTCTTCAAAGCCCAGCTCCCGTGCTTGTCCATATCGCTCACCAGATTCGCTGCCATCTCATGAAGCGAAGCCAACCGATCATCATCTTCCCATGCCTCCGGCATCCGATTGGGTAGGAGGGTCGATCCTCCGAAGATTGAAACAATCCTGCGGTTTATCTCGGCCAGCTTCCTGGTCTCTCCATACCCCTGGACGTTGAAGCTGTTGGGTGGCCGGTGGTCTGATCTTACGTAGAAGCCCATGTCACTGAGGAGGTTGACAGCGAGAGATGTTCCGCTCCTGTCTGCACCCAAAACCGAGACAGAACGCACGCCCCCCTCGCCAAGGCCAGGACTCTCCGCTATCGCTCGACACCCCCTTCTTGTCCTGCTTGTCCCTCATGCTGCTTTTGTCTGCGCGACACAGTCGGCACCCCCTGCTTCAAGAAGGGTTGTGTCGTCATATGCCTTCAGACGATTGTTACAGAACTCTATTTTGATGAGTCGGCACTAGATTCGGGCCTTTCTACGCGCTGCTTCGATCTCCGGTGCTACCCCTCTATAAGAGTGGTTTCATCGAGGAACAGGGGGGAGCCGGTTCTTCTTCTTTCCAGCCAGTTCGCTGTAGCGAAAACAGCTCACAAGGTGGTCGTTCACCATCCCCGTTGCTTGCATGTGGGCATAGCAGATTGTCGGGCCCACGAACCTGAAACCGCGCTTGAGCAACTCTCTGCTCATTGCCGTTGATTCTTCGGTCGCGGCTGGGATCTCCCTCAAGCGCTTCCACCTATTCACTTTTGGGCGGTTTCCCACGAACCGCCAGACATAGGCGTCAAAGGTCCCGTACTCGCTCTGTACCTCCAGGAAGGCCGAGGCGTTCCGAATCGCGGACCGGATCTTGAGCTCGTTGCGGATGATGCCGGGGTCTGCCAGCAGGCTCTTGACTTTCTTTTCGCTGTACCTAGCCACCACCTTGGGGTCAAATTTGTCGAATGCCCTTCGGAAGTTCTCCCGCTTTCTCAAAACTGTGCTCCAGCTGAGCCCGGCCTGCGCCCCCTCGAGAACGAGCATCTCAAACAGCCTGTTCTCGTCATGGAGCGGAACGCCCCACTCCTTGTCGTGGTAGGTCCGGTAAAGCGGATCTTCCACTTTGGCCCAGTCGCACCTGGTCTTGTCGTCGTCACTCATGGCCGGTTCGCTGAACGCTCAATCGACCCTCGACCAGCATGTTTCAAATAAGCGAATCGTCTTCACTTCTTAGACTGAAAGTCATTCGCGCTGGCGGAAGTCTCCCAGAAGCAGTTCCATCCCTTCCTCGTCGTAGAGCTCCCTGAGCTTTCTCGGCCTCTTGTCGTCGAAGACCCTGTCAGCGTGCCACTTCGCCCCAAAGGCACCTACCATCATCCCGATCCTTATCGCGTCGAGCCCCTTCTCCGTGAGGGACCACCTGACTACCTTAGGAGGCTTGCTCTTCTCGACATGCTTTTGGGTGAAGCCCTCGGCCTCGAGCTCCTTGAGCCTCGTGGCGAGCATCTTTGGCGGGATGTGGGGCAGCGTCTTGAGCAGACGGCTGAACCTGTCCCTCCCGTAGACGCCGATGTCTCGTATGATCAGTATCGTCCACTTCTTGCCTAGGACGCCGAGCGACGCCTCGACCGGGCAGTCGGCGAAGTCCAGGCTCGCGTTCAGGAACCTCGGCTCTATGTTCTTGTGAGTCCTTCTGAACTCGCTCTCGAGAGACAGTTCCTGCAAACTGTGTTTCTGCTCACTTTCCCGTTATTAATAAGCTGCGATGGCTTGACCGCATGCATCGCAGCTCTCGGAGATATGGGTGAGCCGATATTGCCGATGATAGACGTCTACGCTCCATCGAATCTGTTCAAGCAGGGTGCCGACGGTCAGCTTGGCCATGAGCTAACGATGGCCGTGCTTCGCGCGGAGGGCGTGACGAAACCGGGCCCTTTCCACCTGAACAACACCGCTGCTTTTATCCACCGGATGGACCCTGACTCCGTACACACGGCGGCCTCCGCCTCGGCGCGAGTAGTGCGGGTGCAGGTCATCACCCCGCCGGGAGCGCTATCCAGAGAAGGCCAGAAGATGCTGACCAAGGAGATCACAGACGCTATCGCCAAGTTTTCAGGAGATGCGACTCAGGCCAGCCGAACGTGGGTGCTTCTAAGTGAGGCCACAGAGGGCGGCTGGGGAATCGCGGGCACGGCTTTCGGTCGACAGGAGTTCGCGGACCTGGCAGCCAAGGCGGCGGCAGCAAGGGGAAAGTAATCCAACTCGTGTACTCTGTACCACTTTAGTTTGAAACGCCGCAGAGCAACGAACAAGACGCCAAAGACGATGAAGAGTCCCAAGCCGCTCCCAAGATCAGGCTCCGAGAATTCATTCAGACTGATGGCAAGAAGCATAAGGTCACAGCCCAAGCAAGCCTGCCGACGCTCCAGATCATTTCGCCGAGACCAGCCGTTACGTTGAAAAGGAGCCGTGCTCCTTGGTTAACTTTGTCAAACGAAAGATCACGCG
>Ga0307477_10000459_pt1 | contig 44824 bp, 33 predicted proteins | sample atmos_gasesECM2C_FD_203316 | JGI IMG/M metagenome (GOLD analysis project Ga0307477, IMG submission 203316) | Hardwood forest soil microbial communities from Morgan-Monroe State Forest, Indiana, United States - atmos_gasesECM2C_515 | ecosystem: Environmental > Terrestrial > Soil > Temperate... | reverse complement strand
CTTTTCTTGAACCTGGGGGGCGCTCCTCCGTGCTGAGTCCGTACGCGCTCCCCGCTCCGTTCCATATGACTCCGGCATTTCTTGGAGCGAACTGTCTCGGTATCGCCGACAAACTGAGCATTGCGTACGCCATGGCAGTGCTCGCTCCTAAGACGCCCCGAGACACGGGAAGGTCATTCCTGACATGGTTGCGCGACCATCATCAAACGGAGCGCGCCATCGAACGTTTCTGGAAGACGGTGCTGGTCAGCGCATTAAATGAGGATTTGGATCGAGTATCCATTCCATACGCCGCGCAGGTTATCCGCGAATCGTTTTTAAAATCGCCTGAAGCGGGCCGGATGGGAGTTCCCGCGGTTCCGCTGACTGAGTTGTATAGCGTCGCAGGAGAATACATCAAAGAGCGCGGCGGAGACGTCCGATTGCGGGCAGGAGTGGACTGTTTACAGCCGGGATCCGAATCGGTGACGTTGTCGGTAAACGGCGAGAAACTGTTATTCGACAGCGTGATTTCGGCGGTGCCATTCGACAATCTGTACAAGCTGCTGCCAGAGACTCGGGACGCAGAGCCGTTGCGGCTGTCATTGGCGAAGTTTGAGACTTCCCCGATTACCGGGATACACCTGTGGTTTGACCGCCGGATCACCGATCTTGATCATGCCGTTCTTCTGGATCGCAACATTCAATGGATGTTTAACAAGTCTAGACTGCTGGAAACGAGCCGGACCGATGCAGGGAGCTATGTCGAGTTAGTAGTGAGCGCGTCGAAGAAACTTGTAGAGAAATCGCGAGGCGAAATTGTTGACCTCGCCGTAGCAGAGCTATGTGAGTTCTTTCCGCAGGCTCGCGACGCAAACTTGATTAAGTCCACGGTGATCAAAGAAGTCCACGCAACTTACTCGCCGCTGCCCGGTGCCGACGACTATCGTCCAAAGCCAGAAACGACTTGGCCCCGCCTTTTTCTGGCCGGCGATTGGACTGCAACCGGCTGGCCAGCCACCATGGAGGGCGCGGTCAGAAGCGGTTACGCCGCAGCCGAAGTTGTTGCGCGTGCTTCGAGGCTTTCAGGATCCAACCTCCTTGTTCCAAATCTTCGCGCGACTGGGCTGATGAGGCTATTCGAATAATCGCTATGTTTTACCATAGGATAGGTTTGTGATTGTCTGTGACCACGCCGTTCGAATAGAATTTTATTGGCTTAGGCCGCCGACAGGACGTTTGGACCTGGCCTCGAAGCGTCGCAATTCCTTAGAAGAAAGGATCACGTGCTCAACAAGCGAGAAGTAAATCAAATGCTTGGCGTTACCGGAAAGTTTATCGTTCGATGCATGGTAAGCGTCGGCGATACGGGTACGCGATGGGCCGTTCTAAAGGGTACGGATGGTAGGGCTATTAGGTTTGATACTCAGGAGGCCGCAGACAAGTGCGCCGCGGAGCTGAATCTAAAACATGATAGGCCCGACGCTCGTGAATATACTCGCTATTGGTCCGAGGCCGAATGCAGGGGAAGTGAATTAGAGTGGACAGCTTAAGAGTGCATAGAAAATCTCAGCCACCCATTTCGCCAGGGTCTAATACCGGCTTACACCGCCAGCAGCAAGACTCCGCCTGCTACTAACAGCGTCGCAATCCATCTCCGGCGATCTACTTTCTCATGGAGGAATATCTTCGCGGCGACCGCGTTTGCCACAAAAGTCAGAGCCGCAGCTGCGGGCCCTACGAGACTCACGTCTTCCCAGGAGAGTGCGAACAACAAACTATAAAAAGCAATCGTCATGCCAAGCACGCCACCAATGAACCAGGGATTCCGAAGAATTCTTCCCATAACGGCGAACAGACCCTTTCGCCGCCACAGTTCTCCAACGTCTCCCACCTGCTTCATGGCGTAAGAAAGCAAAACATCTCCAGCGCATGACGCGATGACAATCGCCGAAATAGCTCCCCATGTGTAAATCTCCTTCGTCATTTCTGCCTCGCGGCAAGAGCCTGCGTCGGCCGGGGAGGGATTTTTTCGCGGCTAGAATTGTGAGTCAGCTCCGGGCCACGGGTGACAAATCCAACTCCAGTCGAAATCAAGACTATTCCAAGCCACCGGGTAACCGAAATTTGCTCGTGCAGCGCAAATTTCGCTATCAGCGCCAACAAGACACATCCGAGAGAGGTCGCAGGAAGGACATAGGTGAGGTCTGCCCAGGAAAGAGCGGTCATATATGAGGCGAAGAAACCCAGCAAAAATATAATTCCGAGGGCCACCCAGGGATTCAGAATTGCCAAAATGATGCTGGGAAGATGGTGAAAGGAAATATTTCCAACTTCCCTCATACCGCGGGAGAGGAGGGAGTCGCCAGCCGCCGCACAAACCGTTACGCCGGCCAGTACCAAATACTTGCTTGAAGTCACTCTGTAACCTGAACTAAACCTTGACCGGTTCTGCCGCCGAGACTGCGTCGTTGTGGCGCTTATCCTTAACCCACTTGTGGCGCATAGCGCGCACTTTCAGGAAAGTCTTTGCTTCCTTGTAAAGCCGTTTCCGGTCATTGCTGTCGAATGCGGCCTTCCTCAAGATGCGGAAAGCTGCTTTTGGACGGAAGTAATATTCATCGTAGAAACGATGTACTGAATCGAGAATCTCGTCCGCCGGCAATCCGGGATATTGGATATGCGCCAGTTGATGGCCGCCTTCGTCCACCATCTTTGTGTCCGCGACCATGAAGCCGTTCTTGATCGCGTATTCGTAAAGTTCTGTTCCAGGATAAGCGTGCGCCACAGAAACTTGGATCGTTTCCACGTCCAATTCTTTCGCAAATGCGATTGTGTTGTTGATCGTCTCGCGAGTTTCGCCCGGCAATCCCAGGATGAAGTCACCGTGAATCACTAATCCAAGCTTGTGGCAATCCTTGGTGAACTGACGCGCCCGCTCAACGGTTGCGCCCTTCTTGATATTTTTCAGGATTTGCGGATCGCCCGATTCATATCCCACGATGAGCAAGCGGCATCCTGCTTCTTTCATCGCTTTGAGAGTTTCGAAATCTGTGGTCACTCGAGAAGTACAGGACCAAGTGAGGTTCAGCGGCTTCAACTTCGCGCACAGTTCGACGGTTCGCGCTTTTTGAATGTTGAAAGTGTCGTCATCGAAAAAGAACTCTTTGACGTACGGCCAGTATTCTTTTGCTTTCGCCATCTCGAGTGCCACATCATCTGTGGACCGTTTTCGCCAGGCGTGTCCACTGGTCGTCTGCGGCCAAAGGCAGAATGTACATTGCGCCGGGCATCCTCGGGTCGTGTACAGCGAAACATAAGGATTGAGCAGGAACGGCACGTTGTACCGCCGGACATCCAGGTCGCGGTTGTAAACATCGGTCACATGGGGAAGGGAATCGAGGTCCTGAAGCTGCGGACGATCAGGGTTGTGCACCACCGATCCATTCTTCAGGTAAGAGATCCCCATGATTTCTTCCAGAGGTTTCCCTTGCGCGAACTCTACTACCGAATAGTCAAATTCCTTGCGGCAAATGAAATCGATAGCCGCGCCATCCCGTAAAGAGCGTTCAGGGAGGACCGTGACATGCGGACCCACGAAAGCGATCTTAATCTTCGGATTCGCGTCCTTGATTTTCTGTGCTAGCCGGATGTCGCCCGGAAACCCTGGGGTGCTTGTATAGAGCACCAGAAACTCGTATTCGCCGGCGATTTTGATGGTCTCTTCGGCGGAAACGTAATGCGGTGGGGCATCGAGCAGTCTGGCACCCTCAAGCATTCCAGCCGGATAAGCCAGCCAAACCGGGTACCAGTAGGATTCGATTTCGCGGGTTGCGGGCCAGCGTGAGCCGGCACCCCCATCAAAGTTTTCAAAAGAAGGTGGATTTAGGAACAAAGTTTTTAAAGGCATAGGTTTGAATAACTTATCTTATCATTGATGACTGTGTTCTGGGCCTGTACGGGGTGTCTCAATGGGTACACTTCCACGCACAGTGGGGACAACATATTCGATCAACAAAGATTCGCACTTCCAGTGTACTGGGGCGGTTCTCGGGGTCAAACCCGTTTGCGCCAGATGGTGTTTTTGACGCCTTAAGGGGCGATATCGGTACCTGTTCGGCGTCCGCCGAAAGGCCTATTTTGCTCCCTGCACCCAAGACTCCAATTCTCCGGTCGCGCGTAACAAACTGATCCGGGCGCGTTCCAATTGAAAGTTGGCATCCTGCAGCGTGTCGTAACGTTCCGCGGTTTGGGTCCGCGAGTCTACTGCCTCGTGAAGGGTCGCCGTTCCTGCGTCCATTTTTATTTTCACCGCGTCCAGATTTGATTGAGCAATCTGATAAGAGATGTCCGCCACTTCCTTTGCCGCCTGTAATTGCTCCACAGTTCGTTGCAATCTCAGAGTTTCGGCCGAGACCTGATTCTTCGCAATCTGCACCTGTTTTTTAGCGTGAATTAGGTCCGCATCAGCGCCTGCCGCGCGGGCACGTTGCGCCATGCTAAAAAAAGGAAAGCGGATAACCGCTCCAATGGTTGCGTTGTTTCGTTGAAAACTTCCAGTCCTAAAATAGTTTTCGTAGTTATTGAAGGTCGACAGCAACGCATACTGCGCCGCGAAGTCTACAGTCGGCCACATCGCGCGATGCTCCCCTCGCGCTCTGAAGCCAGCGGCAACAGCATGGGTTTCGACGGTTTGCACGAGGGGACTAATCTGCGCCGCCTTGGCGGGAATACCGTCGTCCTCTTTGATCTCTGGCAATTCCGGAATCGAGTTTGGCGCAGTCACGATCGAAGATGCTGGCAGTCCTGTTAGCTGCGAAAGCCGCTCGTGCAACATATCGATCGCACCCTGCGCCTCTGTTACGCGAAGGTGAGCTTGAGCTGTGGTCAATCGCGCTTGATTTCTCTCCAGCGGATTATCCACACCCTCGCGAATTCGCTGATCCACGAGATTCTCAATTCGGAGCGCGTCCGACTGTTCCTGCCGCAAATGATCGATGAGAGTTTCCCATTTCGCTAGCTCCGCGTAGGTCAAGACCGTGTCCTGGATGAGTTGAAGACGTTGATCTTTTGATTGGATCGTCGTCGCCCGCCATTCCGTCTTGGCCGCCCGAGTGAACTCCCGCAGTGCAGGGTTAAGCACCGATGATTGCGCATTGACATTCAGAATCGATGGGGCAGCACCCTCAAGGCTCAATGGGAAGCCATAAGTCGCCCCCAGGCCGGAACCTACAGTCAGCTGAGGCACCCACGAAGCCTTGGCTTCGCGATAAGTCGCGAAGGCGCGCTGCTCGTCCTCTTTACTGATTCCGGCCACCGCACTGTGGCTAATCGCAAGCTCAACGGCCTGCTTCAAGGACAAAGGCTCGGCAAGCGCAGTAAGTGAGACAAAAAGAAGCGAGCAAAGAAGCAAAGACAGAAAGCGCAACAGACCATTCATCAGATCACCCTCCAACTCATGAGGTTCTAGTTTTTCTTCGTGATACTTCGTGTCCTTTGCGGTTGAACAGGTAAAAAGCGGCTAACCACAAAGGACACGAAGGTACACAAAGGAACTTTTCGACGAAGCCGGAGCCTAACGATTCACTCGATCCAAGGCTTCGTGGGCAGGCGAGAATTCACTCGCCAAAGACAACGCAGCACGATATTCCTCGGCCGCGCCTTGCTTGTTTCCTTGCTGCTCCAGAACCGTTCCCAATAGGTAGTGAGCTTTGAATGCTGGCGCTTGCTCGACCGTGGACTGTGAAGAAAGATACTCGCGCAAAAGCCGAGCGGACTCTGGACCGTTGCGTTTGGAGCGGATCAAAAGCTCGGCCGCGTCCACCAGCGCGCCAGTCCCATCTATCCGCGCGGCCGCAGCGTGCTGAATGGCATTCTCCATGTCGTCGAGACGGCCCATGCGCCGGTAAAAGATTGCCAGATTTAGCCAGGAGTTAGCGTTGCCATGGGTGGCGTCGATAGCAGCTTTGTATTCGTCCTCCGCGGCCTTGAAGTCTTTTCTTTTTTCCGCCAAGCGGCCATTCACCCAGTGTGATTTAGCCGGATCGAGACCGGCAAGCGTCCGCGCCTGAGCTTGCGCTTTGTCGCGTCCGCCGCCCACGATACCTGGCGCCTCCAAATAAAACTCGGCCAGGTCAGTGCGCGCATCAACGCTATTCGGATTCAATTGCACGGCTTGCTCGAACTCAGACCTGACCTTTCCCGCCAATCCTGCTGCAGTCCAAAAGCCAGATCTGTCGGCCTTTTCTCCGTAGATGCGGCCCAGCCATAGATGGTAGCGGCTGTTGCCAGGTTCCAGAGAGATCGCCTTTTGGCAGGCGTCGATTCCGCGATCCCATTGCCCTAAAGTGAAATACGCTCGGCAAAGAAGGTTCTGTGCTTCAGCGTCACTGGGAGAAGCGCTGATTTTCGCGCGCAAGGTTGTGATTGCTTCATCGACTCGTCCCTGGGCCAGCAAGGTTGAGGCGTCGTCCGCCGCCGTCGCTAATCCGATGAATAAGGAAAGGAATCCAAGCGTCAGGCTGAAGAAATTGCGGAATTCTCTGACCTTGAAATCCATAGATGTGGATGTATCAAAACCCTTCGCTTACAAGCCGTTCTAGGGTGATTACTTCTTTGGATGCGCCGCGCATCACCTTTTCTACATATTTTGCAACTATGTCTACTTCAAGGTTAACGGGGTCTCCCGCATTCAGAGACTTCAGGTTCGTCATCTGAGCAGTATGTGGAATGATCGCCAGCGAAACCGTCCTCCCATCTATTTTCGCCACGGTGAGACTAACGCCTTCGATAGAAATCGATCCTTTGGAAACCACATAGCGAGACAATTCTTCAGGGATTTCAATCTCCAACCAGTAATCATCCGCGTTTGCTATTTGCCCCAACGATAGAAACACTCCGACCCGATCGACATGACCTTGGACAATATGCCCGCCCAAGCGCCCGTTAGCCCGCGTCGGAAGCTCGAGATTCACCGACGAACCCTGCTTGATACGAGAGAAAGAAGTGCGAGTCCAAGTTTCCTGGGCGAGGTCCGCGCTGAAAGACGTTGGCGTGATCTCTATTGCAGTCAGACAGACTCCGCTCACCGCGATGCTGTCGCCCGTCTTCAGTTCTTTCACCAGATTCTCGGATGACACAGTAAGCCGACGATTCTTCTTCTGTTTCACTATGCCAGCAACAGTTCCGACCTCCTCAATTATTCCGGTGAACAATGGCTTCCTCCGTCAACGCTCGCAGCGAATCACTCCACATACGGATCTCGCAAATAACCCTCGACCGCAAAGTCTTCTCCAAAGCGGTGCATGGATAAAGACTTGATGCACGGAGCATCGCGCAGGCTGCGGAATCCCGCCCCGTCGGCAAACGGTATCGAATCAGTCCCTCCCAGTATCTTCGTCGCGTAATACAGAAAAACTTTGTCAACAACACCGGACGCGAGTGCCGCCCAGTTTACGTGCGCTCCTCCCTCGACCAGAACGTTGGCAATTTCCAGTTCACCCAAATAGGCGACAATTCCTGCCATGTCGGGTCTTCCATCCGTCGTCCCAACTGGTATTTGTTCTACCCGGGCTCCGAGCTTCTGCAGCTTCTTCTTCTTCTTTTCTTCGGCCAGTGAACAAAGAACAATGACGTCGTCGTGGGCGGTTTGGACCACTCGCGACTCCAAGGGCAGCCGCAGCCGCGAATCAAGGATCACACGTAACAGCGGACGCCGCCGAGGTTGTCCGGTGCGATCCGTGAGCAAAGGATCGTCGGCAAGGATTGTTCCGACGCCAACAAGTATCGCATCGCTTTGATGGCGTAGCCGCTGGACGTGAGCGCGAGCAGGCTCGCCGGTAATCCAATTTGCCGTTGCGCCGTTCTTGTGATTCCGCTGCGGAGGAGGCGCGATCTTGCCGTCGAGAGTCATGGCAGCTTTGAGCGTCACCAGCGGAATGTGATGACGAATATATTTCCCAAAGGATTCATTCAGGGACTTGGCCTCGGCTTCGAGCAGTCCAACAGAAACCGCAACTCCGGCTTGGCGAAGAATTTCGAATCCTTTCCCACTCACCAGCGGATTGGGATCCAACATCGATGCCACTACGCGGTTGATTCTCGCGGCGACAATGGCGCTCGCGCATGGACCGGTTCTGCCCTGGTGGGAGCATGGTTCCAGATTGATGTACAACGTCCCGCCACGCGCGTTTTGCCCAGCCTGGTCGATGGCAATGACTTCCGCATGGCGAAGTCCATCGTAGGTATAAAAGCCTTCGCCAACGATCACGCCATCGCTGTTTACGATAACTGCTCCAACATTGGGATTGGGCGAAGTTAGACCAATGCCTTGCCGCGCCAGGTCGAGCGCGCGGCGGAGAAAACGCTCGTCATCGAAGGAAGCAGTCACGTCACTCATGTCGCCATTCTCGGTACCCTTGCACATACAGTCCGAATGGCTAGAATTTCGCTGAGCATTCCAAAACAAAATAGATTATTAGTCTTTCTCAGCGACTCGGCGGTGAAAAGCTTTTAAGCGAACAGCGAATCCACGAAATCTTTGGAATTGAATCGCAACAGATCGCCGGCCTTTTCTCCCACGCCAACGTACCGAACCGGAAGGCCAAGCTCGCGACATATTGCAACCACAACTCCGCCCTTCGCAGTGCCGTCGAGTTTGGTCAGCACAATTCCCGTTACAGCCGCGGATTCCGTAAACAATCGGGCCTGTTGCAAGCCGTTTTGGCCAGTGGTGGCATCGAGCACCAGCAAGGTTTCATGCGGCGCGCCTGGAATAATGCGTTGCGCCGTCCGGCGCATTTTTTCCAGTTCAGCCATTAAATTTGTTTTGGTGTGGAGGCGGCCAGCAGTGTCCACGATCACATAATCAGTGTGGCGGGCGGACGCCGCTTGCAGCGCATCGAAAAGCACAGCCGCTGGGTCACCGCCCGGTTTGGTGCTGATGACTTCAGTGCCTGTGCGGTCTCCCCAAACCTCGAGTTGCTCGATCGCGGCCGCACGAAAAGTATCCGCCGCGCACAGCAAAACAGATTTTCCGTCAGCACGCAGAAACTGCGCCAGCTTTCCGATGGTCGTGGTCTTGCCCGTGCCATTGACGCCGACCACCAATATAACTTCGGGCGTGCCTTCCTCTTTCTCCACTGGAGGCGTGTTGGCCGAATTTATGATTGCGAGAAGTTCTTCCTTCATCAGACGCTTAAGTTCGTCTACATTCTTGATCTGTTTCCTGTCTGCCTTTTCCCGCAACTTGCCCAGCACCTGTTGAGTAGTCGCGTTTCCCAGGTCCGCGCCGAGCAAAATGCCTTCCAAATCATCAAGAGTGCCGCGATCGATTTCCTTGTTGAACGAAACCACTTCCTCGATGCGTTCGCTCAGATTCTCGCGAGTCCGAGTTACCGCTTCTTTCATGCGGTCGAACAGGCCTGGCTTCGGCTCCGTGCTTCCAAAAAGTGTTTGGATCATAAGATGGTGTTATGTCGCAATTATAGCGGCCCGCGTTGGATGAAATACGGAAGAAGAAGGCTAAGGGTAATGGTTCAGTTCGCCGCGCGGACAGAAAAATCAATCAACCACGAAGGACAATAAGGTCCACAAAGGAAGACCAATCCGAGCCAGGGTTGTTGGGATTTCCTTTGTGGACCTTATTGTCCTTCGTGGTTGACTTGGCAAATTGGGCCACCACCACGTTAAGAGATGGGAAGCTTACGAACGCGTGGTCTGAACCAACGCCATGTTGTCGACGGGGACGGCAGTGTTGGCAGCCGCGGCGGCAGCGGATTGGGAGGCCAGAGCCGGTCCGGGGATCCGTTGGACTCGAATATCGCCGCGATGGTAGATGGCGTCCAGCGCGATGACAGCCGCCGGATCAAGTCGCTTTCCGGACAACGAATGAATGATGCGTAGCGCGTCATGCGGCTCGTGGGCCTGCTGGTAGGGGCGATTTGTGGTTAGCGCATCGAACGTATCGGCCACCGCTATGATGCGCGGCAACAACGGAATCTCATCGCCTTTGAGTGCGCGAGGATAGCCACGGCCATCGAGAGACTCGTGATGCAGTTCGATGCCCGGAATCATGTCCTTGAGCTGGGCGACTGGACGAAGAATATTAGCGCCCTTGGTGGTGTGGGTCTTCATGATATCGAATTCTTCTGGAGTAAGAGCCCCGGGTTTTTTGAGAATCCGATCCTCGATGCCGATTTTGCCGACATCATGGAGCTGCGCCGCAACACGTACGGTCTCGATGAAGTCGTCGGGTTGTTGCATTTCCTTCGCAATCATTACGGAATAGCGAGTTACGCGGTCTGAGTGACCGCGAGTGTAAGGATCCTTTTCGTCGACGGCGCCCGCCAGCATCTGGATCGATCCCATAAACAATTCGAGGTTCTCGTTGGCAGCGCGTTTGAGATCGAGCACGAACTGCTCAAGCTCCTCCGACATGATATTGAATGTCGCGGCCAATTCTCCGATTTCCGTGCGGCTCTTGAGTTGCACGCGTTGGCTAAAGTCTCCGCGAGCAATTGCACGGCTGGATTCCGTGAGGATTTCGAGAGGATTAGTGATGCGGCGAGCCGCGATGGTGCTCACGCCAATGCTCAATGCAACGGCCATCAGTGCCAGCAGTCGTCCGGTGCGTTGCATTTCGTAGACGCCGCGGTACGCGTCGATTCGCGGCTTTTGCACGATGACAGCCCAATCGAGATTAGTAACTGGACTATACGTACCGAGCATTTTGACGCTGTTCTTGCCCCCGGTAGAAAACTCTCTGGTGGCTGCGACCATTTGCGCTTTGCCGCCCTGGTCAACAAAATTGTGTACGATTTCCAGGTTGCTCATGTCCTGGCCGGTGGCATAGTCGGAATTTGCTCCGGCGACCAGCCGCCCCTGGCTATCGACGACATAGGGAGTCAGTCCGCCTCGACTTACTTCTTGCAGCCGTCGGATCAGGAATTGGAGATCTACGACAGTGGCAATCATTCCCAGAAAGCGTCCGCCGTACACTACGGGCGTGCTGACGAGCATGATCGTGCGGGCAGACTTTCCGGTTCCGACCACCAAGGCCTGTCCGTTGTAGGCTCGCCCCTCTCTAGATGCAACGAACGCGCGTTCAAGTTCGCGCTGAAGAAAAGCATCGGGAGCGATGCGTCCAGCCGAAATTCCCTTTGCGTCCGAGTTCAAGAGCGTGGCGTAAGCGAGGTCTTCGGAAGAAGACACGAAATTTTCCAGCAGAGCCCGCAACTCGGGCGCTTCCACGTGCTGGGATGTAACATCTCCGCCGCTGGCCACCTGAAGCGATGAGGACAAGTTAGCCAGCATCATTCGCAGCGATTCCTGGCGTTGCGAGATATTGTCAGCCAGCGAACGGGTCACGGTGTTTTGCAGAAGTCTTTCGTTCGTAATCAAGCGATCGCGGTTAAGGCTCTCCATCAGAACCGAATAGAGATAAACGGGGACAACACTAATGAGCGTGAGAACGCCCAGAATCACGTACAGGATAGGAATTCGGGTTGGAATATAGTTTAATCGCAAGGCTATCCAAGTGCGCCGCAAACCATCGGCGGCATGCTAGGAGAATCCTTCAAATCTTACTTTGAAACTTGGGAGACGAAATGAAGATGAGGGAAAGAAGCGATTACGAAAGTACTCCAAACTACAGTTATTGTGGCCGCCGCGCCTGATTTTCGCTCTTCACTGTGCGATTCATTAAGTCATTGATGGCAGTAGTAGGTGACTTTCCAGCGTCCAAAACTGCGTGCATCTGCTCCGCAATGGGCATCTCAACCCGATGAGCCTTGGCAAGTCCCACCGCAGCCTGTGTAGTTGAAATTCCCTCCGCGACCATGCCATGCATCGAGGCAATGATGTCGGAAAGTTTCCGGCCGCGGCCCAGTTCCATTCCAACGCTGCGATTTCTTGATAACTCGCCCGTGCACGTAAGCACCAGGTCACCGAGGCCCGCGAGCCCAGCCATGGTTTCTGCTCGTCCTCCACATGCGATGACCAGGCGCGTGATCTCGGCCAAGCCTCGGGTGATTAGTGCGGCAATGGAATTGTGACCGAAACCAAGGCCACTGCAAACACCGGCTGCCATCGCGACGATATTTTTCAGAGCGCCGCCAAGTTCGACTCCAGTGACATCGTCGTTTGTGTATAGGCGAAAACGGGTGTCACTGAATTCAGCTTGTACCGTTCGCGCCAGATCGCTATCGATCGACGCGATGGTAAGAGCCGTCGGGTCTCCACGAGCGGCTTCCAGAGCAAACGAAGGGCCGCTGAGCGCCCCGACCCGGGGGCGGAAATCATTTTCGGAACTGATCACTGCCGCAATAACTTCCGTCATTCGGAGCAACGTTCCTTTCTCCAAGCCCTTCGTGGCGGAGACGAATAGCATTCCGGGATTCAGATGAGGGCGCATCTCCTGAAACAAAGAGCGGCAATGCTGGGACGGCATAACGCTAACTACAATGTTGGCTTCCTGCAGTGCGTCCTTCAGGCTGGTTGTCGCTGTAACGCTCGCCGGAATCAACTGTTGCGGAAGAAATAGCTTGTTGGTCCTGGTGGTTGCGATAGAATCGCGTACTTCTTCCTCACGCGCCCATAGTTGAATCTGGTGCGAACCCTGGCGTCCCAAAATGATTCCTAACCCAGTTCCCCACGCTCCAGCGCCGATAATTGCGATTTTGCTCATCCGCGCCTAAGCCTGAAAGGGGGTTCAGTTCCTGACCTCAAGCGATGGATGTTTCCATGATGTTTGATCAGAATGAGCAGGGAGGCGATTGCCATCAGAGCGATCGCTTGCGGGTCGTTTCGGCTCCGGTCCAACCACCATACCAATGCCGGGAAGAGAATCACCACGATCATGGATGCGAGCGAGACGTAACGGGAAACAAAAACTATCGTCGCAAATATTGCTATTGCCACCAAGACAGATTTCGGCGCCAACAGAGCAAACGAACCCAATGCGGTAGCGACTCCCTTGCCACCTCGAAAGCGCAGCCACACTGGAAACATGTGTCCGACAATAGCGAAGAGTGCGGCGACGACGGAGAGAATTGGTTTTTCAGGAAATAGTTCCCGAGTCAGTGAAACAGCCGCAAAGCCTTTGAGGGCATCCAGCAACAGGGTAAAAATTCCAAGCGCGAACGACGAACGCGCCACGTTGGTCGCGCCGATGTTCCCGCTGCCACTTCGACGCACATCCTCGCCGCGGAACGTCCGCACCAAAATAAATCCAAATGGGATTGATCCGAGAAGATATCCAATTGCGGCAGTGATTAAAATTTCTTGCACAAGTCGTTAACTTCTAATTTGCCAAATCAGGCCAGCTCAAAGCTCGCGAGCTTGACGTAACGCGGCCCTTTGCCTGACAGCTTGCTCTCATACAGAAAGAATTCGCGGGCCGTCATACTACCAAACTCGGGTGAAGAAAAAGCTGACAATTTTTCCTGGAGACGCCCAAATCCACTGTTTAAGCTGCCAACTTGTTTGCGCTTTGTAGGGGCCCCTGTTCGCGCGAGGGTTATGTGCGGGGAAAATGCATGAGTCTCTTTCGGAATTTTCAGCGGAGCCAAGGCATTATCGATCGCGGCAGCTAAAGCCGGAAGTTGTGGGCCCGCCTCAACCCCAATCCAGAAGACGCGACCGTGTTTGGGTCCGGGGAAGAAGCCGTGACCACGAAAAGCAATTTCGAGAGGCCCAGAACTAATCGATAACAACGCCGTCTTGACCTCTTCCACCGACTGTTCTGGCTTCTCGCCGATGAATTTCAACGTGAGATGCAGCGATTCGGGACTTACCCATCGAGCGTCCGGAGCAAAACCGGATACGCCCTCGACGAATCGTTGAATTCGAGAACGTATCTCGTCTGTGATATCCAGGGCAACGAAAAGGCGCACGAGGAAGCCTCTAGCTCCTAGCTGCTGGCTTCTAGCTTAAACCACGTAGGGACCGCCACCCTGTGCTGTCCTTACGCAGACTAGTTCGTCGAAATGGTGAAATTTACCGTAATCCGCGCTTCGGTTTCTATGGGCTGTCCGTCCTGAAGATATGGCTTAAAGTGCCATTGGGTAACGGCTTGGCGTGCTGCCGCGGAAAGGATTGCGGGACCGCTTATCACTTGCAGGTCTTGGATCGTTCCTTCTTTGCCAATTAATGCTTGCAGCACAACCGCGCCTTCCACCTTCATCTGCCGCGCCAAGAGTGGATAATTCGGCCTGACGGGACGAGAGATGACCTCCGCCGCGCTGGGAGAGATTCTCACTCTATCCGACGCGACTATGGTGGCCTGACTCGCATTCTGGTTCGCGACAGGGGCCGATTGAGAGAATGGCTGACTGCGAGGCATCAATTCAACGTTTATCGAATTGTTTCCAGGACGAACCGTTTGATGGTGATCGCCCGCGACCACCTCAACCTGAAGTGGAGGCAACACGGCGCGACTTGTGGTAACAGCTGGGCTGCCAGCGCTTTCAGCCGCCGTTACAGCTGGAATATTCTTGCGTAGTTTGGCTTTCGTTTTCGAAGGCGCAACGGGGGCCCGGGATGACTCCGCGGTGGGGGGCGCCATGGTAATTTCAGCCGATCCGTCGTCAGAATCGTCCGACGCGCTCGACTGCACGGCTGGCTCAGGAGGGAACAGGTATTGCGACCAGAACTCCCAATTTCTCGCGGCGACGACTATCAGTGAAGCAAACAGCAGGGCGAGCGCAATCAGCATTCTCCGCCGTTGCTTCGGTTGAGAATCTTCAGGAGTGGAGGTTTCTAATTGACCTTCGGCTTCGATCTTATGGTCCAGCACCGGCATGTTGGAACTCCCCGGCCACGGGGGATCGGGCCTGTGCCTAGTATGCCCGGAAAATCAGCTGAACGCTAGTGGAAGTTGTTGGCTTCAGGTGTACGCGACGAAAGACGGCGTCATCCGCTGCAGACGGAGAGGGTCCGACTTCAGTCGTGCCCTAAAGCACACATAAGCATCGTTCGACTGAACGGGGCCCTACCCATTGTTAAGATTACTTTCGGTTCTTTGATAAATGCACGCTTCATTGGATCCGTGTGAAAGCATCGCAACGATACTCTGAATTCGTATCGGTTTTTCGCTAATCTCTCTTAGGGATCCTTATGAATCAGAGGATTCACTCCCACTACACGGCCTGTCATCGCGCTCACGAAAATGTCGTCTAAGTGACGGCCTCCTGTGTATCTATTCTTACTATCGATCCAGTACGCCACGCGCACCGGATAAGCGAGGTGGGGCTTATCGCGATCGTCGACGAACACAACCGGCACACGAACTTGTTTCAAGGTGCCATTGATTTCATGTTGATTCGCAACAAATTGCAACGCAATTCGCTCCGCGTCATCGGTAGTTAACAATGGATCAGTAGGTACTCTGATTCCAGGTCGAAACGAACCCCATACCGATGTCACGGAATCGTGCGTCAAGTGGACGGTCAGGCTGGGACCTATTACCTGGAGGCCACGGAAGGTCTGGTGGATAATTACATCGGTCGGGCCAAGGTCGTCTTTCGGCAATCTGGTTCCAGCAATAGCGAAATCGTCGTCGTCGGACACGCAGTATACATCGGCGATTGTTCTAATAGCTGCCAGAGCGGATTCGTCCGGATCGCTACTTGAGCGCTGCGCTATTTGACCCTCTATGGATGACGGAACCTGGTTGCCACCAAACCGCACTTTGACTTGCATCCCCAGAGCGTCAATCGCTTGCTGCTGTTTATCTCTGTCGCACTGGGCAAGGGCCGCGAACGAAACGCATGTAACTATTACCAAGAGGGTGGCGGAAAAAAGAGGACTACCGCGTGCATTCGCTAATTTCAAAGGAATCCCCTCCGCCAACGCTTGGCCGTCCCATGTAGAACGGCGTCATCGGATCATCTTGCGTGATTGTACGTAGTTCGCTGCTACGGAAGAATTCGCGGCGTGCCAGGTTCCTCAGGTTAGCGTTCAAAAAACGCGTGAACCTAGTGCACCGCCCGCTCATTAGACTAACAGCGCGGACTAGCAGGCCAGCTGTTCGCGGGTGAGTTTCAAGCCGTTAAGATTCCCAAGGACAGTCACCGCAATCGAATCCGTCTGGAAGAATTGGTTGGCTAGTTCTTTCAGCTCATCGGCGGTAACGCTTTCGATTTTCTCAATCAGCTCATCCAAACCGTAGAAGTGATCAAAGTACATCTCCTGCCGCGCCAGGTTCGACATGCGGGCGGTCGACGATTCGAGCGAGAGCATGAGGCTGCCCTTCAGCTGGTCTTTGGCACGGCGAAGTTCCTCAGCAGGGACTTCTTCGATTTTGAGCTTGCGGAACTCGGAAACAATCGACTGAACCACCTTGGGAGCCGACTCACGAGACGTTCCCGCGTAAACAGACAAGCATCCGGTATCACGATACGGCGTTAGGTCGCTGTAAATTGCGTAGGCGAGACCCTGCCGTTCGCGAATGTTCTGAAACAGACGGGAGCTCATCCCGCCGCCCAGAAGCGTATTCAGGATGTACGACGCATGGCGCCGTTCATGCGTGATCGGATGCGATGGCACGCCAACACAAATCTGCACCTGCTCCAACGCCTTCTTGTTGCGCATGATGATTCGCGGAACAATCTTTGGCTGAGGACTATGAAAGCCATTCTTCAGTGGCTTCATTTGGTCAAAATGCTTTACTACCAGATCCACGAAATGTTGATGCTTCAAATGGCCAGCCGCACAAATAATGAGATTGCCGGGTGCAAAGCGCTGGCCGTAGAAATCCATTACCGGATCGCGCTCGAATTTTCTGACCGTATCCTTGGTGCCTAAAATAGGCTTGCCCAAGGGATGGTCTTTCCAGAAATTCTGCGTGAAGATTTCGTGGACCAAGTAATCCGGACTATCTTCATCCATCTTGATTTCTTCGAGAATGACGCCACGTTCCCGCCCAATGTCAGTAGCATCAAATATCGGGTTGAGCACTAGATCGCTTAAGACTTCCATTGCAATGGGCAAATGGTCGTCGAGTACCTTCATGTTGAAGCTGATGCATTCCTTCGCGGTAAAGGCGTCCATGTTGCCGCCGATCGAATCGACCTGGCGGGCAATGTCTTCCGCTGTGCGGTGCTTGGTTCCCTTGAAGACCATGTGCTCCACGAAATGGGATATGCCATTCCATTGCAGGTCTTCGTCCCGCGATCCGGTCTTGATCCAGATTCCGATCGAAACCGACCTGATATGTTCCATCTCCTCGGTTATGATGGATAGTCCGTTGGGCAGGACTTCGCGGTTTATATTGCGAACTTCTTCAACCATGAATTTTTCACCAGAAGGCCGTCGGCAGAAACCGCCGAAGCCCGAAACACACTCTATTGTTACACACTGCGCGGAAGCGCGCTAATGACTAGCTTAGTGCTTTAGTTTGTTGTATTTAAGCCTTTATAATTGTGATATTACTTCATGCTCCAAGTAGGAGCGTGAAATTTCAGGCTCACAGGCATTAGATGCATGACGGAAGCCATCCAGACCACGCTTTTAGGCCTTAGCCTGCACGAACTTACCGAGGTCGTTCAGGAGTACGGACAGCCCGCCTATCGGGCTAGCCAACTCTTCGAAGCTATCTACAAGCAGCACCAGGCTTCCGCTGAATCCATCTCGACTCTGCCCTTGAGCTTCAGAAACAGTCTTGCCCAATCAGGCCTGATCGTCGGTTCACCCCAGATCCAGCAGAAGTTCGTTTCCAGCGATGGAACAGTTCGCTACCTGATCGGATGTGGCGACGGACAGACTGTCGAAGCAGTTTGGATGCCCGAGGGAGACGGCGGCGAATCCGGCGATGGTACTGAGGCCGGGAGCGAACGACCGGGAGGCCTGAGTGGATCCAACTGGGACCGGGCGACCATCTGCGTCTCCAGCCAGGTGGGATGCGCTGTAGCCTGCCAGTTCTGCCTCACTGCCCTCCTTGGAATCAAGCGCAACTTGACTGCTGGAGAAATCGTAGGTCAGGTCTGCGTGATCTTGAACGATCAGCGCGTCTCACCACCAAATGATCGCGTGAATCTGGTCTTTATGGGGATGGGCGAACCGTTTTTGAATTACGACAACTTCATAAAAGCGGTCCGGCTGCTTAGCGAAGGCGTGGGCATCCCCGAATCGCGGATGACAGTATCGACCGCTGGAATCGTGCCGCGAATTTACGATCTTGGATCAGAGCCGGTCCGCCCTAAATTGGCTATCTCGCTGAATGCTTCCAATGACGATCTGCGCACGAAACTGATGCCAATCAATCGGAAATGGAACTTGGAGATGCTGATCGCAGCGGCGAAAGATTTTCCCCTGCGAACCCGCGAAAAGCTCACATTTGAGTATGTTCTGCTCAATGAAGTGAATGACTCGCCAGAAAACGCGCGAGAATTGGTCGAACTCATTCGCGGAGTGCGCGCGAAGGTGAACCTGATCGCCCTGAATCCGGGCCCGGGAATCGAATTTGAAACTCCGGCGCGTAACAGAGTATTGCGGTTTCAGGAGATATTGACCGCTGCTGGAATCCCGGCATTTATACGCCGTCCGCGAGGACGCGACATCTATGCCGCTTGCGGGCAGTTAAAAAGAACCGTCGAGATAACAGCGGCCTGAAAGCCCCACACTGTGAATCAATGAAGATCGACTGAGCGAGTTCTTTATCTACCGAGATCTTTCGCTCCTCGTCAGCACCATTCCCGCCGGGGATGGCCCATACTTTCGCGCACGTTGCGAAATAGTGGGAAGCAAACAGCCAGGGACCAGGGGTGCTTCAGCTTTCCTGCCTTGCCAGTCTGCTGACCGTACTCACCAGCTCAGCCGGTTGAATCTGCGCTTTTTGAAACCAGGCGTCCACCAAGCCAATAGTTTCACCCGGCAGCGACGCCCATCCTGACAACACAACGATTGGCACCGTTGGACGAAGTCGCTTCAGTTCGGTCGCGACCGCCATACCGTTCATCCCTGCCATCCAATAATCGAGCACCACTGCATCGACGGCATGGGACTGGAACAATTCCAAGGCCTGACGACCGGTCTGAGCCGTAAGGACGTTAAACCCTTCGGATTCAAAGAGCAACTTCCGCAGTTTTAATTGCTGATCCTCATCCTCAACGCATAGGACCGTCATCCGAGTTGGCGAATGCATCGCTGACCGCGTTCTTACCGGCAAATTGTCTGAAGGCATTAGTTCGTACTGGGCCTGAGGGGGATTGAATAAGCCACGTGAAGTCTATTAATGCCTAATCACAGGCTCAATACAGTATTCACTGTAGATACGAGTTACTTAATACATGGACGGGCGTGTCCGGCTTGGCAAGGAATGGGCTACAGCTGTTTGAGAAAGAGTTTCGCGCTCTCCAGCCCCGGGAATAGGCTTTCCTCGGCGTGAAACTCCGCTGAGTGAACACACCGGCGGCTGCCGCGGAGCTTCACCGGATGCTTCAAGTGCAGCATTTCGTGGTAGAGGATGTACTCAACCGCCGAACGGGGAACTCGGGAATGATCGAAGATGCGGCTGACTACGATCGTATTGTGCGCCGGATCGTAATGGCCAAGTCGATTGCGGGCACGATTGCGGCTCCATGTCAGTTGGGGACGGGCCATGAGTCCATGGAAGAATCGCGTGTTCAATTCTTCAAAGATAGCTTCCAGATCGTAAGCGCATCCACGCGCGGTATCGATCCGCTTCCTCCCGCGTATTTGCCGCAGCAGATGCGCTTTGTCGATGACATTTCTGCTTGAGGTATACCTTCGATAAAGCGTCGAGCGCGCCCGTTCAATTCGCTGGCGATACATCTTTGCCAAAAGAATATGAGCAATCGCTCGTACAACACTGTCGGGCGCAGCTTCCAACAAGTCGGAAAGGCGAATCCGCAGCTTGCCCTCTCGCAGTCGGATAGTGTTATTTAGGTTGGCAAAGGGGAAGAACTCCACTGCGATCTCCGGTATGGGAGCGCGCGGACGCAACTCGCGATAACTCTCCTCAAAGATTTGAAGAAGCCCGTTCCTCACCGTGCATTGAGATTAGCACTTACTCTGGATAGGCGGATTTATTACTTGGTTTCTTCTTGTGCTTCGCCTCTTGTTCCTGTTCCGCGAGTACTTCACGATGATCCTTGATGCTGGAATCGACCGTGTCCAACGCAGTCTGTAGCAGGAACTCATAAACTTTGATCTCGGCTGGATTCGTGTTCGAGGAAGATTGCAACGCCCGGAGTTTGGCTTGAAATTCGATATCCGCCTCGATCACCGATTTCAATACTTTGCGAAAGTCAGATTTGCGATCTTCATATGTATCGATATTGTCGTTGAGTTCGTCGTAAACATCGAGAAAGTTCTGGAGTCCATCGCGGGTCTGAGTTCCCCGATCCGTGGTTTTGGGATCCGATCGCATTTTATCCATAGCATCCAGTCGCTCCCGCGCAAATTTGATATATAGCTTCAGACGCTGCTCCGGCTCCTGCGCCTGATCGCGCAACTGATCAATCTCCGCCTCAGTCAAAGGTTCGCGCCGCTTCTGAGCGTGCACAGCCGGCAGAACCAGAGATACCAGCAGCAACCACAGAATCTTTAACGGCAGGCGGCTCATTCTTTTCCCTTGAACATATGACTTAGCAGGTTGGTTCGTAGTGCTTCCAGATGGTTGGCAGCAGCTATGACTGACGCCTGATCCTCGACGCTCAGCTTGCGGGTGACATCGCGGAGTTTGGCCGCCATCTTTCTCATAGCGATCTCCGTATCCTTGAGATGTTTACCCGAGCGGATCGCCGCATCGCTGGATTTGTCAGCATAAGAGACGGCATCGCTTACCCTGGCGGCACCCTCGGGAACCTTGTCTGCTGTGTACAACTCATCGGCAAGTTTGACTTCGTGTTCGGCAATTTCAGCGTAAAGGCGGGCTTGCTGATCCACCGAAGCGGATTGAGCGCGATCGATCAGCCGCGAGAGTTGATCGTCGTTCCCGCTGAATGCCGCTACAGACATTGCTGCCACCAGCGCGACAGCTATGAGAGGGAGGCGCATGATTAAAATCTACTTTTTCTCCTCGATAGCTTTGAGCCGCTGACGAGCTTGCCACTCCTGGTCTGGAAATTTTCCGTTGGCAGCATTCAGAAAATCATGGTAATTCAGCACTGCACGTTTTTTGTCACGCAAGTGATCATAGGCCGTGGCCCGAAGGAAATACGAAATCGGAATCTCCGGGAGGAATTTGGCCCGCTCATCGACGGCCTTAATCGCAAGTTCGTAGTTCTTATTTTCGTCGGCGGCAACAGCCAGGTCGCCCCACGCAGCGCCGAAATCCGGCTTCAATTGCACTGCCAGCATGAATTCCTGCTCCGCCTCCGGGAATTTTCGCTGTTTTAACAAAGCCTTTCCGAGATCATCATGTAACTCCGCATCCTTCGGGTTCGCGGCCAAAAGCGGCCGGTATATTGCTTCCGCTTTATCGTAACTTCCAGAACTTGCGTAAAGATCGGCTAGGTCACGTTGCGCACCTCCGTCACCGGGGGTCAGCGCCAACCCGGCCTGGAGTTCGGCAATCGCGTCCTCTTTTTGATCTTCGGCACCGAGAATTCTCCCCAATTGAATACGTGCTGCTCCATCATTCGGATGCGCGGCAGTCAGATTGCGCAGCATCTCTTCCGCATGAGGAAGTTGACGTTCGCGCATGTAAGTATTCGCAAGCGCAGTTGTCGCCTCTGTGGACCCCGGATCTAGTGTCAGCGCTCGCTTGTATTCCCTTTCCGCATTGCTCAATTGGCTCTGCTTTTCAAAGAGCAGCCCAGCCCCAAGATGAGGTTCGGGATCTTTAGGCTGAAGCGATTGCGCACGCCGATAGGCTTCCATGGCCTCATTCGGCTTGCTGGTCTCGAGCAAGCGCGCCAATGAAAGCCACGCTCGGAATTGTCCTTCTTCTACGTGAGATGTGGGTTTCAGTCCGGTGGCTGCTCGCAGGTACTTCTCCGCTTCGGGATTTCCTGACTGCGCCAAAGTCAATCCCAGATTAAGGTTCGACTCAAAGACCTCGGGCTTCGCAGTCACCGATTTACGATACGCATCGATTGACCGTTCGGTGTTTCCCAACGCATGCCATACGAATCCAAGATCGAACCACGCCTGGTAATTGTTAGGATTCGCCTCCACTACCTTTTCCAGCAAGGGCCGGGCGGTGGCGTAATCCTTCTTCTCGATCGCCGCTTCGGCCTGAATAAGCTGCGGCGGAAATAATGGATCTTCCTGAGGAATGGCACGATGGCGGATGGTCTCAGTGGTCTGCCCGGCAGCCCCTGCGACGATCAGCGCGAGCACGAGTGCGGTCGAGAATCGAATGCTGGCAGGCCACCGCCGCATAAATTTCACCCGATAAAAGATATTGCGGTATTCATTGCGGCAGATGTTCTATTTGCTTTCACCCGGACGCGAACCGTTTCCATTGAGTACGCCTGCCAGGAACTGCCCAGTATATGAATTCGGCAGTGCTGCTATCTCTTCCGGCGGCCCAGATCCGACCACGTAACCTCCACGCTCCCCGCCTTCCGGGCCGAGATCAACCACCCAATCCGCCGTCTTGATTACTTCCAAATTATGTTCAATCACAAGTATCGAGCCGCCTGCATCAATTAGCCGACGGAATGCAGAGAGCAATTTGCTGACGTCGTCGAAGTGCAACCCTGTGGTTGGCTCGTCGAAAATATAGAGCACTCGCAGTCGGCGCTTGCTCGGAAGGCTTGCCGGACGCCCTATCCCGCGCGCCGCCGGCTGAAGATGAGCCGCCAGCTTCATGCGCTGGGCCTCTCCCCCTGACAGTGTCGTTGCCGATTGTCCCAGGCGCAAGTAGCCGAGCCCTACCTCCTCGAGCACGCGCAACTTCTCCACAATCTTCGGCACGCCGCCAAAAAACTGCAGCGCCTCTTTCACGGTCAGATTCAAAACCTCATGGATGTTCTTGCCTCGGTAACGTACATCCAGAACCTGCGGCTTATAGCGCGTGCCCTTGCATTCTTCACACACAAGCTCCACGTCGGCAAGAAATTGCATTTCCACCGTTACAGTTCCGTCGCCTTGACAGACTTCGCAGCGTCCACCGGCGATATTGAACGAAAAATGACCAGGAGTGAATCCACGTTTATGCGACTCTGGCAGAGACGCAAACAAATCGCGAATCGCATCGAAAGCTTTTATGTACGTTACCGGATTGGACCGAGGAGTCCGCCCGATGGGCGATTGATCCACCAGCACGACTTCATCGATGAAGTCGTCCCCTTCCACCCGGTCCCATCCGTCAGGGGAAATGAAGATATCGTTAGTTTGACGCTTCGCCGCGGCTAATGCCTTGTACAACACATCGTGCAACAGGGTCGATTTGCCGGACCCCGAAACACCAGTGAGGGCAACCAGCATTCTCAACGGTATCGCGATATCGACGTTCTTCAGGTTGTGAACTCGCGCGCCATAAATCTTAATTTCTTCTTTGCCCGTTTTTCGACGGTTCAGCGGGATCGGTATGCGCAAATCGTGCGCCAGATACCGTCCAGTCAAAGATGCGGGCATCTTCTTGATTTGTTCGTATGTTCCCGAGGCAATAACCTTTCCTCCGTGTTCGCCCGCTCCGGGCCCTAAATCGAGAATCGTATCCGAAGCGCGCATCACATCGGGATCGTGCTCGACAACCAGAATTGTGTTCCCCAAATCGCGCAGGTTATGCAGGATGTTTATGAGTCGATGAGTGTCGCGGCTATGCAATCCAATGGAAGGTTCGTCGAGCACATACAACGTTCCGACCAATCGTGATCCCAATGAAGTTGCCAACTGGATGCGCTGAGCCTCTCCGCCGGAGAGGGTCGATGAAAGCCGATCCAAAGTGAGATATTCGAGACCGACATCTTTCAAAAAAGTCAACCGCTCGCGGATTTCCTGTAGAAGTCTCTCGGCAATTCCGGCCTCCTCCGCGCTTAACTTCAGCCCATCAAAAAAATCTGACGCCTGTTCAATCGTCATAGAACAAAGTTGGCAGATATTTTTGCCGTCAATCTTGACTTGACGCGCTTCTGTGCGTAGGCGTGCCCCGTTGCAATCGCCACACAGCGTATATCCCCGATAGCGGCTTAGAAATACCCGCACGTGCAGTTTGTACTTCTTTCGTTCTAAATGCTGAAAGAAGCCGCGGATTCCGGGAAACCTTCCGTCCCCGTCAAGAACTTGTCGCTGCTGTTCGGGCTCAAGTTCCGCCCACGGAACATCCATAGGTATGTTCACCTGTCGCGCAAAACGTTTCAGGTCGGTGAACAGTGTTCGATATTTCGGCTTGGTCCAAGGTTCAATGGCGCCGTCGTTCAAACTCTTCGAGGAGTCCGGGATCACTAAGCCAAGATCGAAATCAATCGTATTGCCGAATCCCTGGCATCGCGGGCAAGCCCCATACGGATTGTTAAATGAAAATAAATGCGGCTCCGGCTCGTCATAACGGATATTGCACCGCTTGCATTCGAACCGCTGTGAAAACCTGAGCTGTTGCGGCGGCTGCGCCTCGCGGGGAGCAGTTTCGAAGATGACCTCTCCCGCTTCGCGATAAGCGCTTTCGACCGCATCCACGATCCGGGCTCGCGCATCCGGCGAAACCACAAGACGGTCGACCAGCAGGAAGACGGGTTCGGCAAAGTTAACGTCCAGCAAAGATTCTGGTGTGGAGAATTCGAATATCTGACCGTTCTGGTAAAGCCGGTTGAATCCTCGCTGGCGGACCTCGAACAGTTGCACTTTAAGCAAGTCAGTTTTTGGGCCCGATGTTGAGGCTTTCTTCCTACGCGGTCTCGAAGTTTTCTTCTCCTCGGTAACCGGTTCCGGAACGTGCAATGGAAATAGGACATTCAAGCGAGTCCCTTCCTCCAGAGCCAAAATCGTGGACGCGACTTCGTCCACGGTGTCCTTCTTAACTTCTCCGCCGCAATTTACGCAGTAAGTCCGGCCGATTCGGGCGTAGAGCAGGCGCAGGTAGTCGTAAATCTCGGTGGCAGTGCCGACGGTCGATCTCGGATTGCGCGTGGAATTCTTTTGCCGAATTGCGACAGCCGGAGCGATGCCATCGATCACGTCAACGTCTGGCTTCTCGATCCGCTCAAGAAATTGCCGCGCATATGCGGATAAAGATTCGACATAACGGCGCTGGCCCTCCGCATAGATCGTGTCGAAAGCCAGCGACGACTTGCCTGAACCGGAAACTCCGGTGACGACCGTCAGCGAGTTATGCGGGATCTCAAAATCGATATTCTTGAGGTTATGTACCCGCGCACCTCGAACAGTAATGGTTTCAGTGGACATTGATAAAGCGGCTCGCGATCCCTACCCGATGGCGAAATATTTCACGAGCCTTATAGACAGGCTCAAAAGGTGGACGGGGAATCCACTATTATAAAGCAGGATGCTGCTGATCGCAGTTACCCGCTATAGAGCGACGGAACCATCGCCGGCAAGGCCCATGCCAGGCCGTAACAACACAATTAAGCTGTTTACCTTAGTTGATTGCGGTGCCATTGACATAGGCCCGACATCCCTGTATTGTCGCGTTTCGCGTGCCGACTGAGGCCTCAGCAAAGTACTTCTGAGCGAACCTCGTTGGTGTAGATCGTACGCGAAAAAGTCCGATCCCTTCCCCTGACCGCGAATGTGCGCAGTAAGAAGTCTTTGTTGAGGGTTTTTCCATGCTTATTCGCCGCTGGCTTATAACCTCATTGCTTGCTCTGCTCACCATTGCCTGCCCTCGGGTGGCGTCGGCAGCAGTCGGATTTCAGCCAATTTCCCCTGAAGAATTAAAGCTGATCGCTGAGCCCAACGCGCCGGGTGCGCCCGCGATCCTTTTATTCCGCCAAGTAGACCGGGATGACAATGGCAGAACCTCCCACGAGGACGATTACTTCCGGATAAAGATTCTCACCGAAGAGGGCCGCAAATACGCGGATGTAGAAATCCCTTTTTATAAGCAAGAGGGAAACATCGTCAACCTCAGGGCTCGAACCATCCGGCCAGATGGTTCAATCGTAAATTTCGAAGGGAAGGCTTTCGACAAGACCATCGCCAAAGCCAAAGGCATGAAGTATATGGCCAAAACATTTACCCTTCCGGACGTTCAGGTGGGCGGAATCATCGAGTACTTCTACACTTTGGATTTAAGTGAACATTACATTTACGACTCGCACTGGATTCTAAGTAACGAACTGTTTACGAAGAGCGCCAAATTCTCTCTCAAGTCGTACGAAGGCTATGGCGGATTCAACTTGCGATGGAGTTGGAACTGGTTGCCTCCAGGCACATCCCAGCCCAAGGAGGGTCCTGACCATACCATCCGGATGGAAGCAAGCAATATTCCAGCCTTCCAAACCGAAGACTTCATGCCGCCGGAAAATGAGTTGAAATCTCGCGTGGACTTTATATACAGCGACGATTCTTTCGAGAGCGATCCCGCTAAATTCTGGAAGAAAGTCGGCAAAAGGCTAGATGGGAAGCTGGAAAGTTTCCTGGGGAAGCGACAATCAATGGAGCCGGCGCTGTCCCAAATTGTTTCGCCGAATGATTCCCCTGAGACAAAACTGGAGAAAATCTACGCTCGCGTGCAACAAATTCGAAACACTACATTCGAAGTCCGAAAGACGCAGCAAGAGGAAAAGCGCGAGAAACAGAAAGACGCCACTAACGTGGAGGATATCTGGAAACGTGGCTACGGCGACGGCGTACAGCTCACGTGGCTTTATCTTGCACTGGTCAGGGCTGCGGGCATTGAAGCTTATGGCGTGTGGGTTTCGGACCGGAGCAATTATTTTTTTGTCCCTCAGACCATGGACCCGTCCAGACTCGATGCGAACGTCGTGCTTGTAAAGCTCAACGGGAAGGATATCTATTGTGATCCTGGGGCGGCTTTCGCCCCATTCGGGATGCTCCCCTGGGTGGAAACGAACGTGTCCGGGTTGCGGCTTGATAAGGACGGGGGAAGTTGGGTCACAACATCAATCCCTCCAAGCTCGGAATCGCGAATTGTGAACAAGGCCCGCCTCAAGCTTCTAGATAACGGTGATCTTGAAGGAACGCTCGAAGAAACATTCACCGGCCTCGAGGCCTTGAAACGTCGAGTCGAAGAGCGAAACTTGGACGAAATCGACCGCCGAAAATATCTAGAAGATGAAGTCAAGGAATATATCCCCGCCGCGGTCGACGTCGAACTGACGAACAAGCCGGAATGGGACAGTTCCGCGCCAACTCTAGTGGCGGAATTTCGTTTGAAAGTTCCGGGATGGGGTTCCGCTGCAGGCCACCGTGCCCTCGTCTCCGTTGGGTTGTTCAGCGGCTCGGAGAAGCGACTCTTTGATCACGCAGACCGGGAGCATCCCATATATTTTGAATACCCTTTTGAGAAGGTAGACGATGTAACCCTCGAACTTCCCGCAGGCTGGCGCATAGACAGCGTGCCGCCCGCCCTTGACCAAACTGGTCGCGTTGTTGGCTATTCTCTCAAAGTTGAGAAAGACAAAGGCGAAGTTCACTTGTCTCGAGTAGTAAATGTAGATTTTCTGTTGCTGGAGGCTAAGTATTACTCGGCGCTCAGAAAGTTTTTTCAGCAAGTGAGGGCAGGTGATGAACAACAGATCGTATTACAACCTGGTGCGGCAACCGCAAGCAATTAAGCGGCGGTTGGTGCTGGCGGCCCTCGGTTCGTTCGCCCTTATCGCGGCTTGCTTTCAACCGGCTGTAGCGGCCAATGCCGCTCCCCAGTGGATGCATGCGGTCGCCACCACACCCCTGCCCGATCACGACGAGCGGACAGATGCAGTCCTACTCTATTCCGAACGGAATGTGACCGTCCTCTCGGCCGAGAAAATCAGGATTCAAACCCGCAAGGCCTACAAGATTCTTCGTCCAAATGGACGGGAGGAAGGCACTGTTGTCGTCTTTTTTAACTCTCCAGGACAGAAAGTTACCAGCCTGCGCGGATGGAGCATACCCGCGCTGGGCAAGGACTACGAAGTCAAGGAAAGCGATGCGATGGAAGTTTCCCCTCCCAAAATTGACGGTAGCGAATTGGTTACGGACGTCAGAGCCAAAGTTTTGGCTATACCGGCTTCGGATCCTGGAAACATCGTCGGCTATGAGTACGAAAAGGAAATCAACCCTCTTGTCTTGCAGGACACCTGGGAATTTCAGGACCAGAATCCAGCGCGCGAGAGTCATTATTCTCTTCAGCTGCCGTCGGGATGGGAGTACAAGGCGTCATGGATTAACTACGCGGAGTCTAAGCCCATGCAGACGGGAGGCAATGGCTGGCAATGGGTAGTCACGAATGTCAGTGGAATTCGGAAAGAAGAAGACATGCCGCCGATGGAGGGGGTTGCCGGACACATGATTGTGTCATTTTTCCCTCCTGGGGGGGCCACGCTCCGAAATGAATTCGGTAACTGGCGGGAAATGGGAACATGGTATTCAAACTTGACCAATGGAAGGCTGGATGCCTCACCTGCGATCAAACAGGAGGTCGCTGCCCTCACAGGATCCTTACCTTCGCCTCTTGCGAAGATGAGGGCTATCGCGAACTTCGTTCAGCATGACATACGCTATGTTGCCATCGAGCTTGGCATCGGTGGCTTTCAGCCACATCCTGCTTCAGATGTCTTTATGCACCACTATGGAGATTGCAAGGACAAAGCCACGCTAATGTCGTCCATGCTTCGTGAGCTGGGAATTGACTCTTATTATGTCGTAATCAATACGGCCCGGGGAGCCGTCACCGCGAAAACTCCGGCTTACGGGGGTGGATTCAACCACGTGATTGTCGCCATAAAGTTACCGGGCGAACTGAGCGATCCGTCGTTGATCGCCACGATCCAGCATCCAAAGCTGGGAAGGCTTCTATTTTTTGATCCTACGAATCATTTAATGCCGTTTGGGCAAATAGGCGGACACCTTCAGGCCAATTATGGACTTCTGGTGACTCCAGATGGCGGCGAGCTGATCGAACTGCCGCAGGAACCGGCCGCTATGAATGGTATAGAACGCACCGCCAGCCTGCACCTCGACGCTAGCGGTAGATTGCAGGGCGATGTTAAGGAAACGCGTTTGGGCGACCGGGCTTCGGCGGCCCGTTGGACTCTGCATACCGTCACCAATGACCGAGATAGAATTAAACCGATTGAGAAAACACTTGCGGGATCGCTAGCCACTTTTCACATTACAAGGGCTACGATCCTTAATCTAAACCTGACTAACCAGCCTTTCGGCTTCGACTACTCCTTTGACGCCGACAACTATGCGCAGAGTGCGGGCGACTTGCTACTCGTGCGTTTGCGGACAATAGGGGTTAAGTCCAGTGCATTGCTCGAGACTAAAGATCCCCGAATATTTCCTATCGAATTTGACGGACCATCCCGCGATACCGATACGTTTGAGATCACAGTTCCTCCGGGGTATACCGTGGATGATCTGCCTCCGGCGGTTGATGCGAACTACAGTTTCGCGACTTACCATGCCAAAAGCGAAGTTAGTGGAAATGTTATCCGCTATAGCCGCACTTTCGAGGTAAAAGAGTTGAGCGTTCCGGTTAGTAAAGCCGACGAACTGAAACAGTTGTATCGGACAATTGCCACAGATGAGCGGAACACAGCAGTCTTGAAACCTATCGCTAAATAGGCCGCACCCTCTTTGATCTTCCCGGAATCTTTTTCCCTGTTAGAATCTTAAAAATCAAAACTGCGGAGTAAAAATGCAAGCCATTCTTGCGCTGGAGGACGGTAAAGTCTTCCGAGGCAAAGGCTACGGAGCAAAAGGCGAGTGTTACGGGGAAGTGGTTTTCAATACTTCCATCACCGGCTATCAGGAAATTTTCACCGATCCTTCCTACTCCGGCCAAATCGTAGTTCTCACCAATCCCGAAATCGGCAATTACGGAACTAACTCTGAAGACAGCGAGTCCAACCACCCTTACATCGAGGGCCTGATTGTGCGCGAATTTTCGCGAGTAAGTTCCAACTGGCGCTCCCAACAGGTTGCCGAAGAATATCTCGAACAATTCAAAATCCCCGTTCTGGGCGACATCGACACGCGGGCTCTGGTTCGCCATCTTCGCGACAACGGTGTAATGCGCGGAGTGATTTCGACCCTCGAATTCGATATCGACAAACTGGTTGCGAAGGCGCGATCCATTCCAAAGATGGACGGAACCGACCTCGCCAAAGTCGTGAGCACAAACAAAACGTATGTGTGGGAGACCGGCGAGCGTTCCCATCTGCCCGATGAGATCGTCGGAGTAAAAGACGAACCCGAGCGCTTTCACGTCGTCGCCTATGACTACGGAATCAAACACAACATCTTGCGCAAGCTGCGCGGCGAGTGCTGCAAAGTGACGGTGGTGCCAGCCGAAACTCCCGCCGAAGATGTTCTCTCGCTCAAGCCGGACGGAATATTTCTATCGAATGGTCCTGGCGATCCCGAACCATGCACCTACGCGGTCGATAACATTCGCCGATTGATGGGACGTCTTCCGATTTTCGGAATTTGCTTGGGACATCAGCTCACTGGAATTGCCCTGGGCGGAAAGACTTTCAAGCTCAAGTTTGGACATCATGGTGGGAACCACCCGGTGAAACAACTGAATTCAGGAAAGATCGAGATCACCGCTCACAATCATAACTTCGCCGTCGATCCGGATTCTCTGCCCCAAAGCGAAGTAGAGCTCACGCATATCGATCTCAACGACAATACCCTCGAAGGCATGCGCCACCGCAATCTGCCGCTCTTCACCGTGCAATACCATCCTGAGGCCTCTCCCGGCCCGCACGATTCACACTACCTCTTCAAAGATTTCGTGAAGATGATGGAGGAGTGGAAGGGGTGAGGATCGAAATAAATCTGTCATCCCGAGCGGGGAAGATCGTTCGCTAGCGAACGATCTCCGCAGTCGAGGAACCTGCTGTTATGGATGGGCATGAACCAGCCGCCCGGCCTCAACGAAATAACGCCGGAATGAGGAAATCATGAAAATGCGCGCCATTTCCGCTTTCATTTTGCTCGCACTGTGTTCAACCTTATCTGCCCAGTCAGCGCAGGATTCCGCAACTTTCGCCCCAGACGGCACGGCTTACATCACCCGTGTGATTCCCATGCCATCCACGATCAGCCCGGAAGCTCAAAAATGGCTGGCATCGCTGACTACTCTAAAACCTGGCCCACAGACGCTTGCTGAGAGGCGCATCGCGACCGACGAATGGCGCAAGAAAGATTCCGCCGAAGCACGAAAACTGTATCCCGTAAACATTGAAGAGACAAACATCGCGGGAGTCCGCACCGACATCATCACGCCCCTCTTGACTCCTGACGCCAACCGCAACCGCGTTCTCATCAATCTCCACGGAGGCGGATTCAATTCCGACTCTGGCTCCCTGATCGAGGGCGTGCCGATTTCCAATCTAGCGAAAACCAAAGTTGTTTCTGTTTATTATCGGCTCGCTCCGGAGAGCCCTTTTCCTGCTGCCGTAGACGACGTCGTTGCGGTCTGCAAAGAGCTGCTGAAAACTTACAAGCCCCACGACATTGGAATTTTCGGAACCTCGGCAGGAGCAACTCTAACCGCCGAGGTTGCAGTGCGGTTGAAACAGTTGAATATCCCTCTGCCCGCGGCATTGGGAATGTTTTCGGTTCATCCAGACTTCAGCCGTCCGACTGATTCGCAGGAGTTTTTCGGCCTCAACGGCATTGCGGGGGATTTGCAGCCACAAGATCCGAACCGTCCCCCTGAAGATCTCTACCCAGGGAACACCGACCGCAAGAACCCAGTTCTATCTCCGATCTTCGCCGATCTGGCCGGGATGCCCGCAAGCTTGCTGGTCACCAGCACTCGCGATCTTCTGCTGAGCGACACAGCCATGTTCCATCTCGCCTTGCTGCACGCGGGCGTGGATGCGCAGCTGGTCGTTTTTGAAGCCTTGCCTCATGGATTCTGGTATCACTTCCAGATGCCGGAGACGAAAGAAGCATTGCAGCTGATGGCTGATTTCTTCGACAAGAAAGTCGGACGGTAGGCGTTTTGTGGTCTTAGCTAGCAAACGCCTACGGCCTCACCATCACCATCACAACTCCATGCGACGGCACTCTCGCAGAAAAGCTGCCCGTAAATTTGCCAAGGTCCTTGTGATCCCACAAATCGCGAACCGCCGCAGGTAGATGCGAAGGATAGCCAAGGTCCTCCCAATTCAAAGTAATTTGTTGTTCACTAGTGCTGCGATTGAATAGAACCGCCGCCCGGTTTCCGCCCGCCATTTCCCTAGCCCAAATTTCCAAATCGCCGTCCTTGCGGACGCGTCGCCCTTCTCGTCCCAGCGGATCCTGATCGACGGAAATCACATCTTTGTTTGTCAAAATGTCATGAATCTCAGGCGTCATGTTACTGAGGTCGTTGCCTGCAATAAGAGGCGCCGCCAAAATCGACCACAGACTAAAGTGAGAGCGATATTCAGTAATGGTCATTCCACCATTTCCGACTTCGAGCATGTCAGGATCGTTCCAATGTCCCGGCCCAGCGAAAGATTCCAGACCGACTTGCTGATCCACAATTGCGAGGACGCCATTGGAGCAGCAGCTCCCATCCGGCCATTTCTCGCTACCGCCCCATCGGTCTTGGATATCGCCGGTCGTGCGCCAAAGATTCCCGATGCCATTTCCCCACAGCCAAGGCTTATTTTTTCCCCACTCACAAATGCTAAACACAATCGGGCGACCAGCGGCATCGAGCGCTTGCCGCATCAGGCCGTACGATGCGGGAGCGTCCTGCGTCCCCGTATTGCACCAGTCGTATTTGAGGTAATCCACGCCCCATGCGGCGTACTGGCGGGCATCTTGAAATTCGTATCCACGGCCTCCGGGTCGGCCTTGGCAAGTTTTCGTGCCGGCGTCCGAGTAGATTCCAAACTTGAGGCCCTTGCTGTGAACGTAGTCAGCTAGAGCTTTGACTCCCGAAGGAAAATTCTGTGAATCGACGACAATATTGCCGTCATTGTCGCGGCTGGTCTGCCAGCAGTCGTCAATCACGATGTATTGAAACCCGGCATCCTTCATTCCAGAAGAAACCATAGCATCGGCGGCCTGCCGAACCACGTTCTCGTTGACTTTGCAGGCAAACTTGTTCCAGCTATTCCACCCCATCGGAGGCGTCGCCGCCAGAATGCTCTGCTGCGCTGCCAGCGTACCGGCAGAGCCCATCGTAAGAATCGCGATCAGGATCAATATCGGTTTTTTCATAAGGGGCATATTACTCGCGCGGAGACTTGCTGGTTCAAGAATTTGTGCATGTGTTAAAGTGTCACCGCAAGAATGCCGCCGATGCTCTTTTGTGCGACGCGGCCGGGAGAGATCTTCCAATGAGAATGAAGAGGCGAATCGGTCTTGTCTCAGCGGCTCTGGCAAGTTGTGTGACGTTTGTTTGCGTCGCCTCGAACAATCTCGCAGCGCAAAGCACCGCTGCAGTCGGCATATTTGAAGGCCACGGAGACGTTGGCACGGTTCTTCATTCGGGAAGCGCAGAATTCGACGCAGGCAAAGGCAGCTACACCCTGACCGCCAGCGGCGAGAACATGTGGTTGAAGGCCGATGCCTTCCAGTTCGTATGGAAGAAGATGTCCGGCGACGTTGCCATCAGTGCGGATATCTCATTCGTGGGGCAGGGAGGCAATCCCCATCGGAAAGCAGTGGTCATGCTTCGGCAGAGTCTCGATCCCGATTCCGTTTATGCCGATGTAGCGCTGCACGGCGTTGGGCTAACGGCGTTGCAATATCGCGAGTCATCCGGCGCGATCACCTTGGACATTCATTCGAACATCTCAGCTCCAAAGCGTATACGCATCGTGAAGCGAGGCGATTACGTCTATATGTCGGTGGGACCTGACAATTCCGGATTACAAATGGCAGGCGGATGGCTGCCAATTCCTCTGAAAGGATCTTTTTACGTCGGAATTGGCTTATGCTCCCATGACAAAAATGTTATCGAAAAGGCAATCTTTTCAAATGTCGAAGTCGAGAGCCTATCCCCTGCGAACCCGGCGACCCAGGCGAAGCTCTATAGCACGCTGGAAACGGTAGCTATTTCCTCAACTTTACGTGAGGTCGTCTACATTGCGCCAGAACGTTTCGAGGCGCCGAATTGGACGCACGATGGGGCAGCATTTATCTTCAACAGTAACGGCCTGTTACATCGTCTTTCTGTAACTGGAGGAACGCCGGAAACCATCGACACCGGGTTCGCCACTCGTTGCAACAACGATCACGGCATTTCGCCCGACTCGAAATGGATCGCCCTCAGCGACGGCTCCCAGGAGGACCATCAATCTCTCGTCTACATTGTGCCGTTCGAGGGAGGCAAGCCGCGGCGCATTACGCAAAATTCCCCGTCATACTGGCATGGATGGTCGCCAGACGGAAAAACGCTGGCGTTCGTCGGCCAGCGCAACGGAGATTTTGACATCTACGGCATCTCTACCGAAGGTGGCGACGAAAAACGTTTGACTACCGCCAAGGGTCTCGACGACGGTCCAGAATATTCCCCAGACGGAAAATACATTTACTTCAATTCAGAACGCACTGGACTGATGCAGATTTGGCGCATGCGGCCCGACGGAAGCGAGCAGGAGCAGGTGTTCTCCGATGACTTCAATAATTGGTTTCCTCACATCTCGCCAGATGGAAAGTGGATGGTCTTCCTATCCTACGACAAATCCGTCACCGGCCATCCTGAAAACAAAGACGTGATGCTGCGAATTATGTCGCTCGACGACAAAAATATGACGCAGAAGAAGGTCAACGTGTTGGCAAAATTATTTGGTGGGCAGGGAACCATCAACGTCCCCTCCTGGTCGCCCGACAGCAAGAAGGTCGCGTTTGTAAGCTATCAGCTGATCCCGGAAGAAACGCCCGGAACAAAATAAGATCACGTAGAGACGGACGACCCCGCCCGTCCGGGCCGAGCAAATCTCGGCGCCAGATTTCTAACAAAGATGCTCGATATGATGGTGGTCGCAGACGCGATTTGTAATGTCCCAAACGGTTGGCGACTCCCCACTTCTGAATGCGATGGGTATCGCTACTTCGCTCATAAGTTTGCTTAATTGCTGGAATCGCTCCGCGAAACAAACGACTTTTGGGGGAGGGCTGTCGTTGAACATTTGAATCTCTCCTTGATTTTTCTGTCCCACCAGCCATTTGTATCGAAACGCGAGTGTGCCCAGCAATCGGAGAGATACCCGATTACTATTAGACATGTACCAATAGACATCCCCAACTGATTTACCTTGCCGCCTGCTTCACGGGCGCTCGCCCACTGCCTGCTTGCCAGGTCTTACCGTAAGGCTGGGAGCTGACAAGTCCCTTACCTTCCTGAATAGTGACGGTCTGGCCGGCGTCGACATTCGTGAACTTGTCCGTCTGGCCGCTGGGCCATTGCACTTCAATTGCATCGGCTTTAGTCGAGGAGCCAAGTCCGAAGGTGAGGACAAGTTCACTCTGAGAAAGATAGCTTGATCCGCTGCGCAGCATCTTAGATTGCGCGCCGTTGCCAGAAGTCATGCGCACGATTGCGCCGATGCCGTCGCGATTAGATTGCACGCCCTGCAATTTGATTCGCAGGCTATGACCAGTAGCGCCTTCGTTGTGGAAGAGATAGGCGCGGCCCCCGTTCGTAGTTACAAGAAGATCGAGTGCACCATCATTGTCGATGTCAGCGTAGGCCGCGCCGCGCGCCACTTTGGGGGCCGCGAAAACATCACCTAGCGAGGCCGTGACTTCCTCAAACTTTCCCCCGCCAAGATTGCGGAACAAATGTGGAGGCTCGGCATAGGTCACCCGCTTTTGTACGCGCTCCACATCCCTTTCGATGTGGCCATCGGCGACAAAAATATCTGGCCAACCGTCATTGTCATAGTCGAAGAAAAAGCAACCGAATCCTAGAGTGATCAGAGTCGCGCGGCCTACTTCAGAGGAAGGAGCTTCGTCCACAAAAAGCCCGTTGCCTTCGTTGTGATAAAGCGAAAGCATCTGGTTGGCAAAGTTCGTAATAATGATGCTCGGCTTGCCGGAGCGGTCGTAGTCGGCAGCGTCCACGCCCATGCCAGCGCGAGCTATACCATCTTCACTGAAGGCAATTCCCGCGGAGACGCCATCTTCTTCAAACGTGCCGTTCTTTTTATTCAGGTAGAGTTTGTTGGGCTGAGTATCGTTCGCGATCAGAATGTCAGGCCACCCGTCGCCGTTGTAGTCAAGAATGGCGATTCCCAGGCTCTTCGACGTGGCATCGTACATTCCCGCCTTTTGTGTGACGTCTTCGAACTTTCCGTTACCTGAATTGTGCCAAAGCCGCACGGATGTTCCTTTGTACGATTCCGGCGTGCAGTAGGACTTATGAGTTCCGTCGAGAGTACAAAAGAGATCGTTCTTCATCGACCACTGTATGTAATTGGCGACAACCAGGTCGAGCTTGCCGTCGCGATCGTAATCCACCCACGCGGCGCTCGTGGAAAATTCGTCATGCCCCCACAGTCCCGCGGACTTGGTCACATCGGTAAATGTGCCGTTACCGTTGTTATGAAAGAGATGACTCTGACCTACGGCGGTAACAAAAAGATCATCGTGGCCATCGTTATCGTAATCGCCCACGGCGGCGCCCAGTCCAAACATGGGGATGTCAAGGCCTGCCTTGTGGGTCACGTCGGTAAACGTGCCGTCGTGATTGTTGTGGTACAGCTTCAGCGTGGAGGCTGCCCCGGGATGGCCTGGCCAATTCTCTCCGTTGAGCAGCAAAATGTCGGGCCAGCCGTCGCCGTCGTAATCAATGAAGGCGCAGCCCGGGCCCATGGTTTCAGGCAGATACTTTTTTCCGAAAGCGCCATTGTTATGCGTGAAATGGATCCCAGTTTCGGCAGTGATGTCGCGGAATTGAATACGCTGAGCCTGGGCGCAAATAACCAGGCACAAAAATAAAAGAAGAAGGAAGACTGTTTTTTTCATTTTGTTTTATTCTGTGCCGCTAGCAGTAGGGTCATGAGAAATGCGGGCGCTTCGAGAAACCTGTCGATTCTGTAACGCGGGCAGCGGCACCGAAACATGCTCATGTATCGCTTGCCGTTCATTGTTGTCATCAGGATGAGCTTCCCGGTACGGGCCGGTGATGGCTTGCGCAGACTCCTCAGCCTTGAAGCGCAAATACCGCTGCTGATGATCCGAAGCCTGCTTTTCATCGCCCAGACCTCGATAACAGAGCATAAGATTGTAGTGCGCCTGGAGATCTTCAGGATCAATCTCAAGGACGGAATTCAACACTTTCACCGCGTCCGCATATTTGCGTTGCAGAAAAAGAATGCGGCCCAGATCGTTGAGCGCGACCCGATCACGCGGATATTGTGCCAGCACTTTCCGCAACTCCTGCCCCGACTCTTCGTAATTTCCATCGCTTCGCAAAACCCGCGCATAAAAATAATGCGTCTTGGCCAGGTTTGGATTGATCGTCATGGCCTTCTTTAGCACCGTACGGGCCTGATCCATGTCTCCTTCCTGCACCGCACAGCGGCCGATGTTTATCCACCCTTCAGGATTAGCGGGAGCGATCTCGGTAACTTTCTCAAATGCAGCCCTGGCGCCATTCAAGTCTCCCTGCAAGAACAAGCCGATTCCGTAATCATTCCACCGCTGCCAGTCTTTGGCTTGGAGATCGGTCTTTGCCGCGGGTTTCGGGGCAGTGCGGCCTTGCACATCAAGCGTAACTTCGTTCTGCGCAACAACCTCGATGGGCACATCAGGAATCTTTTCCTCGCGGGCGGACACACCCGTAAGTGGAGCAGTAAATGTGACCTTGCGGTCATCGTAATTGGCGGTGACGTCTTCCGGCTTACTCGGATCGGGTACTCCGGCAAATGCAAATTGGGTTCCGAACCAACTAAATTTGCGGTAGCACAGGCGCGCTTGCAATGTGATCTTATTCCCTGTGCTCTCTGGAATGGAGAGACGGTAGTGCACTGTGTCCGCCGCCCCCGGAGGAATCAGGCGCACATAGACCACCGAACGCGTGGCCCACGCGTTCCGCTTGTTGATCGGATTGCCGTGCCCGTCAATTTGCAGCGATCGATAAAAGTGCGCTCCACGTTCCACCGGTCCGTGACCGTTATCTTCGACCATGCCACTCCAGAAAATTGTTTGACCCTTGTCGTCAGTGGCTTTGAGTTCCAGCCAGGTGTCGTAAGCGTCGACAGTTCCGCCAGGGAAAAAGTGACCGACGGTCTTGGTGCGGACAACCACATCCACGCGCACCGTATCGCCCCGACGCACAGCCGCGTGAACCCGGCTCAGCGGTGCGGTCACGGGGGCAACTTCGCCCGTGGTTGCCGGCGTGATCTTCGCCTCTGCCTCCTCGCCCACAGCAAAAGTAGTATTCGTATCGCTCTGGTTCACTGCAACGGACTTTGCTCGCTCCCCTTCCGGCGAGATCGCAAAAATATCTACGGTCAGGGCGCCGGCCTTCAGAAAGTCCTCAACGGTCTTCAGTTGCACCATGTCACCGTTAGCCGTCGGCACCGCGGTGTTCGCTCCGGGGAAGCGGTGAGAATGCACCACGCCATTGATGTTCCCCATGTCGGCGGATTTTGTCAGCGGCATGTGGCAATCCGCGCATTGCATAGGCTTTGGCGGATAGTAAAACGATCGCGCGCCCTGACCGGAAACTCCGCTGGCCTGCCAATTGTCATACTCGTTAAAGCCGCGTATCCAGCGATAGTGATTGACCGGAACGTCGAGATGAACTTTGTGACAAGCTGAACAGAACTCCGCCGTCTGGTCGCGCATGAAGGGCTTCAGGAAAACGCGACGATGGGGCTCTGGATTCAAATGGACAAGAAAATCATGCATGGTGCGAACAAACGGATTCTTGCTCGCCGCAAGTTCATGCAGTTCTGGATACTCCAAAAAGAAATCAGCCTGCCCCATCGTGCTTTTCACCCGCGCAATCGAGTGGCACATCATGCAACCCATTCCTGCTTGCGCCTCGGGGCTGTGAACGAAGGTCTTTATTGGCGTATCCATCTTCCCCGCATAGAGCACCGCAGGGTCGTGGCAACCGCCGCACCACTTCGAAGGCTTAGTGCCAACCGTGTCCTGCATGTACTCAATGCTTTTGCGGTACCACTGATTGTTGAATGACGAGAAGTGGTGGACCGAGCTATTCCACTGGTTGAAAATGTCCTCATGGCAGCGCTTGCATGAATCGGACTCCATGAAGAATTTGCTGGGAATCTTCTGATTGCCGTAAACCTGCGCTGAGCTTGGAAAGAACGCCCCTTCGGGACCGTCACCCTCGCCGTTCATCGTGGCAGGAGGCTCGGCAGGATTTTCAATTCGTGCACTATTCAGCCAGCGCGCGTGGCGGACGTACCATGAACCAGCGCTCAGCCCTGCGAGTGCGACAAGGCATATAGCGACTCGTGCAAATGACGAACCTGCGTTCGATCCAAGCCAGCCGCGCTTGCCAAGCCAATCAGCAGCCAAAATACCGGTGCCCGCAACGCACAGAACAATGTGTGTGTAGAGAAGCCGCAACTCCGAATGCACTGCGCCGGTGTCAATCAGCACGCATCCCAAAATTCCGCCCGCGAGCAGAAGCAGCCAACCAATCCGCGCGATCCAGTTCGCCGTGCGAAGTAAGCGCAACAGAAGCACCACAAGAAGAATTGTGGCGGCAACTCCAACCAGCGTGTGTAGCAAAACAAAAATTGGATAGATCAGGTTTGCTTGCGGGAAGGCGAAAAGATAAATCGCGGATAGCAAAAGAAAGACAAGCTGCCAGGCGAGCGATGTTTGGCCGAATAATTCTTTTATTCGTCGCATTCTAGATGCCGGTCCTCGTTAGGACGACAAAACCGGGAAGGGCCCGAAAGGAGCATTATCAAGATCACACTTGGGAACGGCCTAGATCAATAGTAGTTTTGTATTAGCTTCAGAAATGGTAATTAGTTTCTAGAAAAATGAGCTGCCCGTTCGCATCCTTTGGATAGATCTTGGCAATCACACTCTTACCCCACGCATGGCCGTAGTACAGGGTGGTGCTGAACGACCGTGTAACCTGGTAATCGGCGCTCATGTCCCAGATGTTTGCAAAACTGCGCTGGCCATTGCTCGGACGGCCGGTGTAGCCAAATGTTCGCGGCTGAAATGCGCCCCCACCCTGGTACCAAAGGTCAGCGGAGTTAGCCAGCCGCATTGCGTGCAACTCACTGCGAAGAGCCAGCTTCGATGCAGGGCGAAGATTCAGCGTGCCGTACCAATCCTCGTTGTCCATCATGTTGTAAAACGGAAAGCGCGCGTATTGGCGCGGCGTCGGCAAAATCTGAAAGAACGTACCGTGGGTTGAGTCCTTTGGATTCCCATCGCCACTTCCGTAAGAATATCCGGCGCTAAACCATGGCTGCAAAACTCTTACCGGCGGCTGCCATCCAGCCTCACCTACGAACGCTCCCGCACGTTGTGTGAGGTTTCCCCAGGAACCTGTTTGCACCGCGCCCCAAACCAGAAAATCGAATTTGCCGGCCGTGGAAGTATTAAAGACCTGCGTATAGTTTGCACCGTAGGTCCCAATTTCGATCAAGCCGTGATCCGCAGCGCGGACCGCGGTTGGACGATTATCGGTCTTCAGCACGAGCGTACGATGATCGATGTATCCAAGACCGAACACACGCAATTGGCCCGGGCTATGCTGACTCGTGACCGAGTGCGTATAGGCGCCATAGTATGTGTCCACATCAAGTTCATCCATGCCGCCAACCTGAAAAACGCCGGTCGTTGGCCGTCCGCCAAAGAAAGTAAAGTTATTCGCACCGGAGTCCAACGCGAGCCTGACTCCATCGAACGTCCGCTGAACTGCTGAAAAGGCGAAATTCGAAATCAGTCGGCTGGAAATGCGCGTCTGAATGATGGTCGCAAGCAAAGGATCTTTGGGCTTCACTTCTGTCCCGTCAAAATATTCGAAACGGCCCAGCTTCACTCTGGCCGGCCCCAAACGCTTGAAGTCCACATACCCCTGCTTCAAGAACACGCTGGCATTGTTTGTATTATTTGAGTTCGACGCAAAATAGGTGCCTCCCAGGCCAAGCTGCCCCTGCGGAGCAGCCACTACGGCGTTGTTCGGCAGACCAAGAATCGAGGGTTGTTCCAGCTCAGCAAACCAATCAAGCCGTTCTCTTGTTTGGCCAATTCCGATCCGTAATAGCGAGTCCCAAAAAGGATAGTCACTGTTTCCAGTGTTTCCCTGAAACCAGTTCCAGCCTTCCAATCGAGTGCGCCAGTTAACGGAAATATCGAACGGACCGAGCTTGTGCTTGGGCGAGGGGGGATCCTTCTTCTGCACATTCGCTTGCTGGGCCGCAGGCGACTGCTGCGCCAGCATCGACGTGCCCGACAGAGCGGTTGCGACACACAGCCAGCCAGCCACACCGAACCATCCTGCAACAGATCTCATGCCTCACTCTCGATTGAAGGCTTTAATAAACGAGGTAACATCAAACTGCAGAGAAATCTACCGACAGACGGCGGGAAGGGCAATAAGCAATCAGATCATCCTGACTAGCCCAAATCAATAGTAGTTTTGTACTAGGCTTCATTCGGAATTCGAGCATTACGAGAACCCCTCTGCACACCTAGTGCTTCAATACTATTGATCTCTTCTGATTTCCCCGATAAAGTCTTGCAATTCGCCGCTCGTGCTCAACCTCTATAGACGCGTGATTTTCAAAATTCTAGGGGGCTTTGGTGCCAAGAAAATTCGTTACGAAACTGTCTACTTTATTTCTGATTAGCCTTTCCTTCTCGGCATTCGCCCAGAGTAATTACGCGGTACTCAGCGGCAGCGTAGCCGACCCCAAGGGCGGCGTTGTACCGGGAGCGGCGATACAGGTGACATCGGCCAACACCGGCGCGGTCCGGCAGGTGGTCACCAACGAGAGAGGCCTCTTCGACATCCCAGGTTTGGTGCCCGATGCCTACACGCTTGAGGTCACGGCGCCTGGTTTTGCTGTCCTCACCCAATCTCTGAAGCTGGAAGTTGCACAGAGGTTGACCTTAGAGCTAAGTCTCAGGCTTGCGTCCGTTCCGCAATCTGTGAATGTGGCGGGTCAGCTAGAGGAATTACGGACGACGGACGCCAGCCTTGGTGAAGTCGTGGAATCAAAAGCCGTTCACAGCTTGCCGCTGAACGGTCGCATGCTGATTGATCTGGTCTTGACAGTTCCCGGGGCTCATGAGAGTCATGGTGCGCAGACCGGGAGTATGAATCCCCTGTATTGGCGTCCCGGCCAGCGCTCCGCAGTCAGCATTGGTGGCAGCCGGCCCAACGGAAATTATTTTCTCCTCGACGGCACAACCGACACCGATCCTACTTTCAACACCCTTAATTTGAGTCCGTCGCCAGACGCAGTTCAGGAATTTAAAGTTCAAGTCGGAAGCTACTCCGCGGAAATGGGTGGCGCTGGTGGCGGCCAAATCAATATTGTGACCCGCTCAGGCTCGAGTAAATACCACGGAACTGTCTACGAATATCTCCGCAACGGGGCCTTGGATGCGAATTCTTTCGACTCCATGGGTAACAATCACCTGGTCCAAAATAATTTCGGCGCAGCGCTTGGGGGACCCATCACCCATCACAAAACATTCTTCTTCGTGAACTACGAAAGCTTCCGTCATGCGATGACGGACACCATGTTCGACACCCTGCCCACACAAGCGGAAGTCAACGGGGACTTCAGCCAAAGCAGCGTAAACATTTTCGACCCATCCACGACGCATCCTAATCCGAACTACAACCCCAGCCAGCCCGTCAGCAAGAACAATCCCCAGTTCCTGCGAAGCCAGTTCCAGTCAAATGGAACGAACAATGTAATTCCGCAAGGCCGCATCAATGCCGCCGCCCAGCAATTTCTGCAAACTTATGTGCCCAGGCCGAATGTGCCGCCCGGAACTATGCCTTGCGGAGAAGCAATGATGGGCGCGCCGACGGTAGTTGGAGCAGGCACCGACTGCAATAATTATATGGACGTCCGCAATGAACTTGTGGTCAACAATCAGGGGACCGTGCGGATTGACCACGAGTTTGACCGAGGCGACAGTCTCATCGCCCGCTACTCGGCCAGCTCTGAAACGGGCTTCACACCGGGGGAAATGGCGCCCAGTAGCATTGGGACATTACTGCCCGGATTCGGCACGTTTAATGACAATTTCTCTCAGCAGGGCGTCATTGCCTGGAATCGGATTATCAATCCTCGCATTCTGAATACTGCAACCATCACTGTTTCCCGTTTGGCGATGCATCGTTACTCCGAAAATAACAACACCAATGACATCGTCAGCCAACTTGGCATTCAGGGAGTCGGGTTTGGCGGTGCCGGTGCTTACGGGTCGCCGTTTTTCAGCGTTCAGGGCTATTCGCCAATGGGCGACAATTACGCTGCCACTCCAATGAAGGCCTGGGACACGATCCTGGAAGGCCGCGACCAGCTTAGCTGGCAGCACGGACGCCACAATCTGAAATTCGGCGGCAGCTACCGTTGGTACATCTGGCCCATGTGGGGATTTTTTCAAAACCGAGGCTACTACCAGTTCACCAACGGTTTTACTACTCAGACGCTTACGAATGATGGGACCGGTTCCGCTCTCGCCAGTTTTCTACTCGGTTTACCCGCTGTCAAGCAGCGTCAGGCGGGCATTCCCCAAATGCAGCTTCGCCAGTGGGACGTTGATGGCTTCGCGCAGGATAGTTTTCAGCTCACCCGTACCACCACTATCGAAATCGGTCTCCGCTACGAGTTCATGAACCCGCTGGTGGATACGACCTATACCAACTCCAACCTGATATTCAACAATGGCGTCCCATCAGTTTTTATCGGAGGCCAGAACGGTTACCCCCGTGGCTTGATGTATCCCAACATCCATAATATTGCGCCGCGCCTGGGGTTCTCGCAGGCCATACCGCATTACGGGTTGGTTCTGCATTCGGCGTTCGGCATCTTTTACACCCCTGTTGATTTGAATACCTGGTGCAATCAGCGCCACAACGTGCCGTACGTTTTTCCGGAAACCCAACAAAGCGACAACTACATCCCGACGCCATCCATCGTCAATCCCGGTCCCAATCAGGGGTTCAATTTCGGACCGCCCGTGTTGGGGAAGACTACCGTCAGTTTTACCGCGATGGATCCCCACGCGCCAGCGCAATATATCGAGCAGTGGAGTCTCTCGATAGAGAAGAGCCTAGGGTCTGACATGACTCTCGAAATCGGATACCTCGGCAGTCACGGCGTGCACCTCCAGCGCGCTCATCTCATCAACAACGCCCCTCCCGGGCCAGGCGCGCTCGGACCACGCCGTCCCTTCCCAACCATCAGCTTCGTGCCGGACACAGTTTTGCCTTCCACCGTCACCGCCGTCAGCATGACCTTTCCAGTGAGCACTATTAACCTGCTGGAAAATAGCGCCCAAAGCTGGTATGACGCTGGGTACATTAACCTGCGCCGCCGCTATTCTCACGGGCTTAGCCTGCTCGCGAACTACACATGGTCGAAGAATCTCAGCGATGCGCCTGATTTCCGCTCGCCGATGTTCGAATCGACCATTCCGCAGAATAATAACAATCTCGCTGCCGAGAAAGGTCCGGCATGCGACGTCCGCAATCGCTTTGCGCTAAGTGCGGTTTATAACATCCCCGGGGTCAAGAGTATGGGATTGCTCTCTCAGATTACGAAGAATTGGGAGCTTGCAACCGTCTACCAAATTCAATCAGGATTCCCATTCACCGTTTCTG
>Ga0307477_10000458_pt1 | contig 44851 bp, 48 predicted proteins | sample atmos_gasesECM2C_FD_203316 | JGI IMG/M metagenome (GOLD analysis project Ga0307477, IMG submission 203316) | Hardwood forest soil microbial communities from Morgan-Monroe State Forest, Indiana, United States - atmos_gasesECM2C_515 | ecosystem: Environmental > Terrestrial > Soil > Temperate... | reverse complement strand
ACGCAGATACACTCGGCTGCGGCTATGTTTCAGAAGGCCGGGCAGTTTCCGGGCGCCGAGCGCGGCGACCTACCGCTCTCGCAGGACGCGCGGCAGTTCTACAAGTCGGGTCCCCCCTTGCTGCAACGCTATCTACCGTTCTGGCTGGCGATATTCGCCAGCCGGCTACTCGTGCTGTTGATTCCCGTGATCGGGGTCGCTTATCCATTGGTGCGCTTCGCTCCCGCAATCTATGGCTGGAGCATGCGACGGCGAATCTTTCGGTTGTATGGGCAACTCAGGTTCGTCGAGATGGAGCTCGACGCGCGTCGCGGAAGCGACACGCGCGACCTGCTCGCGCAGCTCGAACAGCTCGAGGCGCGAGTCAACCGGCTGCAGGTGCCGCTCGCGTTTGCGCAGTTCTCCTACAACCTGCGTAATCACATCGATCTGGTGCGTGCGCGCCTGCAGCGCGATCAGGCGGCTTCGTGACGCACGCCCGGCAGCACACACAGCATCTCGAACAGCAGATTTGCCGCCACCAGTGAGGTAGTTCCGAAGGGATCGTAGGGCGGTGAGACCTCGACCACGTCCGCACCGACCAGCTTCAACCCCTGGCAGCCGCGGATGATCTCCATGCCTTGCGCCACGGTGAGTCCGCCGATCTCGGGAGTCCCCGTGCCCGGAGCGAACGCCGGATCGAGACCGTCGATGTCGAAGCTCAGGTACACCGCGCGGCCCCGTAGCCGCTCGGCCACCTGCTGCATCAGCGGCGTCAGGGAGCGGAACCAGCAGTCCTCCGCCTGCACGACCGTGAATCCCTGCTGGCGTGACCAGTCGAAATCGTCCGGCCCGTAACCGCTCGCGCGCAGACCGATCTGGTAGACGTGTTGGCAGTCGAGCAGCCGCTCTTCGACTGCACGCCGGAAGGGAGTGCCATGCGCGATGCGCTCACCGAACATCTCGTCGTTGACGTCTGCATGCGCATCGACGTGCACCAGTGCCACCGGGCCGTGCCTGCGGGCCATGGCGCGCAGAATCGGCAGCACGATGGTGTGGTCACCGCCGAGCGTCAGGGGTATGCAGTCGTGCGTCAGCACCTCGTCGTAGGCGCGCTCGATGATGCTCACGGATTTCTCGAGGCTGTAGGGGTTGATTGCCACATCGCCGACGTCGGCGACATTCAGCGAGTCGAACGGTCGCGCCCTGGTCGCCATGAGATACGGCCGGATCAGCACCGAGTTGGCGCGGATGTCGCGCGGCCCGAAGCGGGCACCGGAGCGGAGCGAGGTGCCGAGATCGAACGGCACCCCGATGAAGCAGGCGTCAAGTGCGCGCGCCGACGGCGCCTGCGGCAGGCGCATCATGGTCGCCGGTCCTGCGAAGCGCGGCATCTGGTTGCCGCCGAGCGGTTGGTGCGTGGTCACGAAAGTCACCGGAACAGGTACGGATCTGCCGAGATCATAACCGCAAGGGCGTGGCTGAGCGGTGCCGACGGCTCACACTGCCGCCGAGCAGTCACGACCGCCCTGACAAATTCAACTGTCACCCCCGCGCATTGACCGCCCGCAGAGCCTCAGGTTCAAATGGACGGGCAACACCAATGGTGCACGAGTATGACGCCAGTTCGCGCCACAGGCTGGGGAGTGGGCCGGCTGCCTCGGATAGTCCGGGGCGAGGGCAGCTATCTCTACGACGCCGACGGCCGACGCTACCTCGACGGCTCGGGCGGCCCGGCGGCGTTCAGTATCGGTCATGGCAACCGCGAGGTGAACGCGGCGATCGCCGCGCAACTGGAGAAGGTCGCCTGTGGTTACCGCTATCTCTTCACGAGCGAGCCGCTCGAGCAACTGACCGATCTGCTGCGCGCTCGCTGCGGAGCTGATTTTCAGCACATCGTCTACTGTGGCAGTGGCTCGGAGGCGGTCGAGTCGGCACTCAAGGTGGCGCTGCAGTACTGGGATGCACGCGGCCTGCCGACCAGGCGGCGCTTCATCGCCCGCGAGCGCTCCTATCACGGCAATACGCTGGGTGCCTTGTCGGTGTCCGGATTTCTCGAGCGGCGGCGGCCGTTCGAAGCAAGCCTGCTCGAGGTGGCGTTTGTGTCGGCCGCCAACGCCTATCGGCCCATGAGCGGCCTCGCCGGATCCGAGCTGGTCGCGGCGCTCGCGCAGGAGCTCGACACACGCATTGCCGCGCTCGGCCCGGAGCAGGTGGCGGCCTTCATCTTCGAGCCGGTCGTGGGCGCAGCCGGCGGCGCAGTGCCGGCCCCTCCGGGTTATGCGCAGGCCGTGCGCCGGGTCTGCGACCGGCACGGTGTGCTGTTGATCGCCGATGAGGTCATGAGCGGCGCCGGCCGCTGCGGCACGTGGCGCGCCCTCGAGCACGACGGCGTCGTGCCCGACATCATGGCAGTCGGCAAGGGACTCGCCGGTGGCTACATTCCGCTCGCGGCCACCATCGTGCGCGGGGAAGTGGGCGATACGATCGTCGCGCAGCAGGGGGTGATCCTCACGGGACACACCTACTCGGGGCACACCACCGCGTGCGCCGCGGGGCTCGCCGTGCAGCGGATCATCGAGCGTGATTCCCTGGTCGCGCGCGTGCGTACGCGGGGCGAGGCGCTGCAGAAAGAGCTGCGCGCGGCGCTCGCGCGTGTTGACGAGGTGGGAGATGTCCGCGGGCGCGGGTTTCTGATCGGCGTCGAGCTGGTCAGCGATCGCACCACCCGGGAGCCGTTCGCCGCCGAGCGGGCGGTGAGCCAGTCCATCGGCCGTCACGCTCTCGAGAGCGGGCTGATCTGCTATCCCTGCAGCGGCAACGTCGGCGGGCTGAAGGGCGACACGATCATCATCGCGCCTCCCTATAACGCCAGCGAGGGCGAGCTGTCGGAGCTCATCGAGAAATTCGTACACGCCGTCGAGCGGACGTTTGCGATCGCGTGAGCATACCGTCTTCGCCACGAGGGCCGCGCCACAACTGACGTCGGTCCCGATGCGCGGCGCCCGCCACTGAGCACGGGTCGCGCCGGGCGCGCTTGCCGGCGAGGCTTTCAACTCGCATAGTCCGGCTCGCTCCGATCCAACAGCCGCTTGAGAGCCTCGAAGTGCAGCTCAGTGCGCCGCTCGCCCCCGACGCTGGTGCACTCGGCAAACTGCGCGGCGGTCGCGCGCACCACCGCGTCCGGCAGCAGATGCAGCAGGCGCCCGGTAGAGAGTGCCAGAACCTGTGCCTGACAGGCCCGCTCGAGGAAATACAGCCGCTCGAACCCCTGTGCGACGGAGCCGCTGGTGACCAGCACGCCGTGATTGCGCAGCATGCCGATCGACTTGCCGCCCAGCGCCCGTGCGAGCCGCTCGCCTTCACCGTAATCGAGCGCCAGGCCGTTGTAGTCCACGTAGGCGATGTCGTCGTGGAATCCGATGGCGTTCTGTCCCGCCATCTCCAGACGCGGATCCTCGAGCATGCCGAGCGCGGTCGCATACGGCATGTGGGTATGCAGCACGCAGCGCGCTTGCGGCAGCAGCCGGTGCACGGACAGATGGATGTAGAGTGCCGTGTCCTCGATCAGCCCGCGACCGGAAACCAGCCGGCCGCTGAAATCCACCTCGAGCAGCTCGCTCGCCCGCACTTCGGACCACAGCAGACCGAACGGCGCGAGGTAGAAGCGATCGGAGTGCCCGGGAACGAGCGCCGTCAGGTGATTGTCGATGCCCTCGTTGAGACCGAAGCGCGCCGCCAGCCGGTGACAGGCGGCGAGGTCGGTGCGCGCGCGGCGCTCGGCCTCGCTGTGTTGCCCTGAAGGCTGTTGTGTCGAGCTCATCTCGCCTCCGATGCCGAGTCGGTACTCTCAGGCCGTGCGACTCATACGGCGCTGCGCGATGACGAAGATCGGCAGCGAAGCGAGTTGTGCCGCCGCCGCGAGCAGTACCAGCGCGAGCTGCGAGCGCTCGTAGAGCAGCCCCATGGCGATGCTGCCGGCCAGCCAGCCGCAGCCATAGCCCGCATAGAACAGGCCAAAAGCCAGATTGCGCCGGCCCGCGGGCAGCACGCCGGCCACGATCGCCTTCAGCAGCGTGTCCTGAACCGCATAGCCGATGCCGAGCAGCGGCATGGCGACGATCACGAGCGCGAAGCTCCCGAAGAACATCAGTGGCGCGAACAACGACGACAACACGACCGCACCCAGGACGACCGGCAGGCCGAAGCGGTCGTACGCCCGCCCCATGACGAGGCTCGCGGCCACGCCACTGCCGGTAGCGAAGGCGAGCAGCACCGGTGTGGCAACGGCGCTCGCCATTCCGGTGCGGGTGAGGTGGAAGGAGATCAGCTCGTAACTCAAGAGGCCGGCTGCGAAGCAGGCCGCGGCGCCCATGAACAGCCAGTAGGAAGGGGCAAAGCCCCTGGCGGGCGCCGTGTCGCCGCTCGCGAACTTCGCCGGGGCCGGGAAGCGCAGGTACGCCGCCGCGAGCGCGCCGAGCGCCGCAAACGCCGACAGCAGCAGCAGGGCGTAGGCGAGCGGGTAGCTTCCCTTGTAGTAGAGCACGGCGGCCACCGCGAGGGGCCCAAGGGTGGCGCCGGTCTCATCGAGACCGGTGTTGACCGCGTACACCCAGCCACGACCGTAGCGGTCAGTGGTGTAGGACAGCATGGCCTCCACGGTAGGCTTGCGCAGCGCCCGGCCGGCACGCTCGGCGAACATCAACGCGGCGGCGACCTGCCAGCTGCCAGCCAGCGCCATGGCGGGGACAGCGAGAAGATTCACCACGTAGCCGCAGAAGGTGATCAGCCAATGTCGCCCGGTTTTGTCGGCCAGGTATCCGGAGAGGGCGCGCAATCCGTAGCCAACGAATTCTCCCCCGCCGGCCACGATGCTGATCGCGGCCGCGCTCGCGCCGAGGGAGCCGAGGAAGGCACCGTTGATGGCACCGCCGCCCTCGTAGGTGACATCGGCGAACAGGTTGACGATGCCCATCGTCAGCACGAAGCGGAAGGCCTCGCTGCCCGGTGCACCCTGAGTGCCGGCAGTACCCCGAGAGTCAGCAGGGCGTTCCACGTTCAGGCGGGCTGCGGGACGAGGGTCGAGTGGTGCCTACTGCGCCGCGACCTCGACGCGCGCATCGTTGAAGCACGCGCCCTCGGCCAGATCGGCTTTGTGAGCGGGAGCGAGCGCCGAGACGGTCTGGCCGTTCGCGCTGGTACGCAGCCACGCACCTTTCTCGGAGCAAACCACCCCGGGTCGCACGATGCTCGTGATGCGCAACGGCAGGAAGACCTCGCCCGAGTCATTCCACACTCGCACCCACGCTCCGTCGCTCAGGCGGCGTTCGGCGGCATCGGTCGGGTGCATCTCGAGAGGCGGCGGTGCGTCGCTCGCCGACAGGCCGCCGAAGGTCGACGTGATGCGCTTATCGGACGCCGGCGAGATCAAGGTGAGTGGATAACGCGACTCCACCGGCCGGAAGCCGGGCAACGCAGCTCCGTAGCGGTCGCCGAGGGACTTCGACAGCAGCTCCACCTTGCCGCTCGGCGTGCGCGGCAATACGTTCTTGAACAGGATCGGCTCGGCACCGCCGAACTCCATCCTGATCGCCCGATCGGTCGGAATGCGGCTCGGCTGCAGCCCCTGCAGGCGCGGATCGGACGCGTTGAGCGCCTCATCCATCAATTCCGCATCGCTCGCTCGCAGCGCCGGGTCGGTGAGCCCGAATCGGGCCGCGAGCCGCCGGAATATCTCTGTATTCGGCAGGCTCTCGCCGACCGATGGAATCACCGCCTCGGCACGCTGCAGATACTGCTGCCCGTAAGCGGGGTAGAGATCGGCGTGCTCGAAGTGGGTGCTGGCCGGGAGTACCACGTCCGCGTACTGCATGCTGTCGGTCATCGTGATCTCGATGCCGACCACGAACAGGTCTGCGCGCGCGAGCGCGCGTTTCAATCGATTCTGATCCGGATGGACGATGACCGGATTGTGGTTGTAGATGATCAGCGCCTTGATCGGCGGCTCCAGTCGCTCGTCGAGCAGAACTCGACCGACGTCGAGAATATTGATGGTTCGCGTCCGCGCGGGAATGAGATCAGTGCGCGTCAGACGGTCGGGAGTTTTCGGAAAGGAATGACCGGCACCGCCGACCAGACCCCCACCGGCGACTCCGAACTTACCCGCGAGCGCCGGCAGCGCGGCAATGGCGCGCAAGCCCGAGCCGCCGTTCTGGTTGCGCTCGAGACCGTTGCCCCAGGCGATCACCGCGGGGGATGCCTGCTGATACCAGCGAGCCAGGGTGCGGATCGCTTCGAGCTCGACGCCGCAGATCGGCGCGGCGCGCTCGGGCGGATAGGCGCGCGCTCGTTCCATGAAGGCATCGAAGCCGAGCACGTGCTGATCGATGAAGGCGCGATCGAGACCACCGAGTCGCTCGAGCTCGACGGCGATCGCCCAGGCAAGCACCACGTCCGTGCCGGGGCGGACGGCCAAGTGCAGCTGTGCCTGCTCGGCGACCTTGACACGCCGCGGGTCGACCACCACGAGCTTCGCTCCGTTGCGCTTTGCCGCGTTGATCTGCCGCATGAGGTGCAGATTGCACACCGTGGCATTGTTGCCCCAGACGATGATGAGTTTGGCAAGGCTCACCTGTTGCAACGGGGTACCCGGGGTCGCTCCGAACGTGCCCGCGTAGGCCGTGCTGCGAATGCCGCCGCACAGCGGGCTGCGGCTCAGCAGCGAGGCGCCCAGCGCGTGGAAGAAGCGCAGCGACATCGAATCCCCCGCCAGCATGCCGTGCGGTCCCGCGTAATTGAGCGGCAGCACCGCTTCGGGCCCGTAACGCGCGATCACCTCGCGGGTGCGACTGCAGACGATGTCGAGCGCCTGGTCCCAGGAGATGCGCTCGAAGGTACCCGAGCCTTTCGGACCGCGCCGCTGCAACGGATGACGCAGGCGAGTCGTCCCGTGGACGAACTCCGGATAGTGCTTCGCTACCTTGGCGCACACCGCACCATGGGTGATGGGATTGACCCTGGAGCCGCGGACGGCGATCACCTGGTCACCGGAAACCGTGACTGCGAGGCTGCAGGTGTCTGGGCAGTCCAAAGGACAGACGCTGGCTTTCTCGACGCTCATGGCAGCCTCACCCGGAAATCAGCGGCATCGGGATCGTAGCAAATCGATTCGTCAGGCGTGGCGTGCGCGCGTCGCCGGTGAGAACCAACCGGCATAGAGGACTGCCAGCAGGCCGATCAGAAAGATCCCATCGAAAGTTCCGGCGCCCCCGATCGAGGCGACCGGAGCCCCGAGGCCGCGGATCTTGGGCAGATTCATCACGTCGGCTCCAAGGAGCGTACCGAGGCTGCCGCAGATGTAGGCGAGCGCTCCGGCATAGCGGCGCGACAGCGTGATGGCGACCAGGGCCGTAACCAGCGCCGGCACGAAAATCGGCTCCGCGATCCCGAGTCCCGGCTCGGGCTTGGCGAGCAGGTAACAGGCGATGGCGACCGGCAGGATGCCCGCCACCGCCAGTCCGCAGAGGCGATTCTTTACGATCAGGTAGAGCGACAGCAGGGTCGGTATGACCGCCCCTCCGACGTTCACCGCGAGCACGGTCCCTTGCCACTCGCGCACGACCGGGATCACGTAGCGAATACCGAAGTAGCTCACTTCGGCTGCGGTTGCGGCCTGGCGGTCGGGCCAGTACGCAATCGGAATGTTGATGTAACTGCCGAGCAGACACAGCACCAACACGGCCAGCATCGTTTGTGGCGCGAGCCCCATGCTGGTCGAGGCGAATCTCAGCAGCTGGGAGGCGATGGCGCCGGCGACCAGAACCAGAAGGATCAGCAGCCCGAGGAGCGCCGGGGTGGCGAGGGGGAAATAGTGCATGCCGGAAGGTGACACGGGATCTTCAGTCGATCGCGCTAGTGTCTGTGCCGATGGTGCACGTCAGGATAGTGCGGATGGGTGTGCCTGACCGGCTCATGGTGATGCTCATGCGAGTGTGGCTCGAGGCCGTCCCAGGCAAAGGCGTGCGCATGCTGATGGTGAGGATCGTGTCGATGTGCATGAGTGTGGGTGAGAGCCTCGTGAACGTGCTCGTGCTCGTGGTGCTCGGTCAGGTGCAGCCAGACCCCGGTCGCCATCAGCAGCGCCGCCACCCAGAAGGGCGCGCCCACCGGCTCGTGCAGCACCAGAATCGCGAGTGCGGCACCGATGAAGGGCGCGGTGGAGAAATAAGCGCCCGTGCGTGCCGCCCCCAGTCCCCGCAGCGCCACGACGAACAGCGCCAGGCTCACGCCGTATCCGGCAAAGCCCACGCCCATCGCAGCGGCCACTACTGCAGGAGGCGGGAGCGTCGCGCCCAGGGCCAACGACAACCCAAGGTTGGTGCTGCCGGCCACGAGACCCTTGGTCGCAGCGATGAACAACGGATCGGAAGCCGACACTTTGCGGGTGAGATTGTTGTCAATCGCCCAGCATAGACAGGCGCCCGCCACGGCGAGAGCACCCGGCAGGTCGCCGTGTGCGGCTGCGCCGCGCGGCCAGCACAGAACCACTCCACCGGCCACGATGAGCGCCATTCCGAGGACGATGCGCCGGTCGGCGTTCTCATGAAACGCGACCCAGGCGAGCAGGGCGGTCAGGACGGCCTCGAGATTGAGGAGGAGCGATACGTCGGCAGCGGACGAGCGACTGAGTCCATACATCAGCAGGATCGGCCCGAGCACCCCACCGCTTGCAATCGCCCCCGCGAGCCACGGCCACTCCGCCCGGGCCAGCCTCACGGGCCTCCAGCCCCGATCGCGAACGAGACGCACGACCCACAGGCCGGTCGCGCTACCGAGATAAAGGAGTCCCGCCAGGAGGATCGGAGGCACGCCTGCCACCAGCACTTTGGCGAACGGCGTGCTCGCCCCGAAGAGCAGCGCGGCCGCCAGTGCGGCGAGCACCGAAGCCTCTGGCTTCATCCGTGTCTCACAGCCAGACCCGCAGGCCCGCGACCGCCTGCAGAACACTGACCTCTTTGCCCTGACTGCGCGCGAGGTCCGCCGTTCCGCCGAGCCGGCTCAGCCAGACAATGCCGATGTAAGGGGCGATCTCGCGGTGGATCTCATAGCGCAGGCGCAAAGCGAGCTGCAGATCCGACAGCCCCGAGGCGATCTCAGCCGCAGGGTCGTCCTTGCCGTACGCGTTCAGTTCGAGCTCCGGCTGCAGGATGAGTCGTTGCGTGAATAGCAGATCGTACTCCGCGCGCAGCCGTGCCGCCGTGCGTCCCGCATCGCCGACATAGGCGGTCGCCTCGATCTTGAAGAAGTAGGGCGCCATGCCCTGAACGCCGAGCGCAAGCCAGTCGCGCGCTGCGCCCGGCTGGAAGTCGTGACGCAGCCCGCTCTGAGCACTCCACCAGCGGCTGAACACGTGATCCCACAGCAGCTCGACACGGGCATTCTCGGTGGAACCGGCGAGCTGCTCGCCTTCGGTCCGCAGCCACAATTTGTCGTAATCGCCGCCGTACCACCCCTGGGCGTACCAGCCGAATGAGCTCACACCGTTGCCGTAGCCCCCCTCGAGCTGATCCACCAGCAGCATGCCGAGCGGCGCCGCATCGTTCATCTCCATCATCGCGGTCATCTGTCGAGACGTCATGTCGTGTATCTCGAGCGCTGGCGGCTCGGGCGGGACGTGCTCGGACTGCGACACGGGTGCATTCCCGGTTTGCGCCTCGCCGAGCGCGAGCCGGCACGCTGCCGACGCGCCCAGCAATAGGACGCGCACCAGCAGCTTCACCCGTGATTCCCGCGCGGCGACAGATCGGCGCGTGCCACCACGACCTCACGGAACATGCCCGCTTCCATGTGATACAGCAGGTGACAGTGGTACGCCCAGCGACCGAGCGCGTCGGCGGTCACGAGATAACTCAGGCGTTGCGCCGGCTGTACGCTGACGGTGTGTTTGCGAGCGAGGAACGACCCGTCGTGCGCCTCGATTTCGCTCCACATGCCATGCAGATGGATCGGATGGGTCATCATCGAGTCGTTCACCAGCACGAGTCGCAACCGCTCGCCGAGACTGAAGCGCAACGGCTCGGCCTCGGAAAACTTGCGGCCGTTGAAAGACCAGACGTAACGCGCCATGTGTCCGGTGAGGTGCAACTCGATCTCCCGTCCGGGACCGCGACCATCGATCGGTCCGCCGAGGGTGTGCAGATCGGCATAGGTGAGCACTCGGCGGCCGTTGTCCCGCAGGCCGGGACCGGGATCGTCGAGTCGTGGCGAGACGTTCTCCGCCACCGAGTCGACCATCGGACCGAAGCTCGGCGACTCGGACTGCGGGACAGCGATCGCTGGCCCGGCCGATCGAGAGCGCGAGTCTGCGGCCGGTTTCATTTCGGGCATCTCCGGGGTTGCGGCTGACTGCTGACCCATATGCCCCATGCGTCCATGAGCCATGCCCATGTCGCTCATCGTGAGCAGGATGCGCGGATCGAGCGGCGGCACGTCAGCCGTCATCCCCGGTTGCGGCGCGAGGGTGGCGCGCGCGTAGCCCGAGCGGTCCATCGCCTGGGCGAAGATCGTGTACGCCCGCTCGGCGCTCGGTGTCACGACGACGTCGAGCACCTCCGCAGTCCCGATCCGGAACTCATCGACTGTCACGGGCTCGACGTCCTGGCCGTCGGCGGCGATCACGGTGAGCCTGAGCCCCGGAATGCGCACGTCGAAGAAACTCATCGAGGAGCCGTTGATGAAACGCAGCCGTACGCGCTCGCCTTGCTGAAACAGGCCGGTCCAGTTGGCGGCTGGCGTCGCACCGTTCACCAGGTACGTATAGGTCGCCCCGCTCACATCGGCGAGATCCGTCGGCTCCATGCGCATTTCGCCCCACATGCGCCGATTTGCGAGCGCGGCGTTCAAGCCCTGCGCATGGGCGTCGGCAAAAAAATCGCCCACCGTGCGTTTGCCGAAGTTGAAATAGTCGCTCTGGCGCTTGAGGGTCGCGAAGATCCACTCTGGGTCGGCATCCGACCAGTCCGAGAGAAAGATCACGTGCTCGCGATCGCAGCGCTGCCGCTCGCCGCCGTGGCGCTCGATGACGATGGGCCCGGACAATCCGGTTTGTTCCTGAAAGCGCGAATGCGCGTGATACCAGTAGGTGCCGTATTGATTGACCCTGAAGCGATAGACGAAGGTTGCGCCCGGGTTGATACCGGCGAAGCTCAATCCCGGCACGCCGTCCATGTCTGCCGGGACGATGAACCCGTGCCAATGAATCGAGCTGCGGACGGGGAGTCGATTGGTGACCCGCAGTGTCACCATGTCACCCTGGCGCATGCGCAGCAGCGGTCCGGGCAGCTGCTGGTTGACCGTGGTCGCGACGCGCGGGCGGCCGGTGAAATTGACCCGCGTTTCCCCGATGGTGAGATCGAAGTCGGGGCCCGTGAGCACCGTGCCGGATCGCTGCTCGCCTCCCCGCGAGAGCGCGCGCAATGGGGAAAGGAGAAGCGCGCCCGTAGCGATGCCCTGAGTGAACTGGCGCCGCGACACGGCCGCTGCCGGGACACGAGTGGAGACGAGCTGCCTCACTGGCGCGGCGGCTCCGCGGACGCACGGGCGCGCCGGTGCTCGGTACGCGACCGATCTGGCGCGAGGAAGCTCGCGAGCTCGGCCGCGAGAAGCGAGCAAACGAGCTGCTGGCCTGCCTGATTAGGATGAATACCGTCGCTCAGCAACAGCTCACTTGAAAAGACGAACGACTTCGTAGTCCTGCCCTCGAGCGTCGGTGTGCGGGGCTGAGGCAACACAGAGTAGCATCGCGCGGTGACCGGAACCATTCGCGCCTATATCAAGGCTCGTGTTCAGTGGTGTGTTGCCCTTGCGATCGCGGGCTGGATACTGATTGCGGCCGGCGGGGTGTTGGCGCCGGTGGCAGAGCAGCCCAGGGCGTCTCAGAACCCGATCAGCTAGCGACCATGCAGGTCTCATTGAGACGGCGTACGGTCGTGCCGTGCCCGACGATCTCGATCTCGCTCACCGAGCCGGGATCCTGCCCGATTCGCCAGTAGGCAGACAGCGGCTGATCGAGCGTCTGCAGCAGCAGGGCGCGGTTGACGATGCTGTGTCCGACAACCACGACGGTCTCGCGTTCGTGACGCTCGCGGACGAATCTGAGAACGTCGGCCGCGCGCGCCACCACTTCCTGCAACGACTCGCCGTTTGGGAACCGCACCAGCTGCGGCGCGCTGAACCACTGCTCAAACAGCGCCGGCCACTGGGCGCGCACCTCCTCATGAGTCCGCCACTCCCAGTCGCCGTAATCCACGTCGTCGAGGTCGGCAAGGACGGTGGGCGAGAGGCGGCAGACGGAAGCGATCGCCGCTGCGGTCTGGAGGCAGCGTTTGAGCGGGCTGCTGTAAATCGCCGCCGGCCGCCACTCGCGTGCGATGCGCTGCGCGGTGGCTTGCGCCTGTCGCGCCCCCAGGTCTGACAGGTCGATGTCGCGGCGGCCACGGAAGCGCTCCGGGGAGATTCCCTCGACGTGTCCGTGTCGCACCAGGATGATTCGGGTCATCTGGGGCTCTTGGTAAGGAGTGTGCCTCGCGGCGCCGTAACTCAGGGCGACACGGGAGCAGGGGGCGGGAGCCGGATGCCTTTCTGTGCGGCCTGCGCGCGCAATAGATCCGGTCGGTCCGAGATGATGCCATCGACCCCCAAGTCGATCAGGCGAGCCATGTCCTCGGGTCGATTCACGGTCCAGACCACGACCGGCAGCCCCAGGTCATGCGCCTCGGCAATCGATTGTCGGTCGACGTCGCCGTAGTAGGGCGACCAGATCGCACCGCCCGCCGCTTTGACTGTGCGGGGGACCGAGCCGCCGTAGTCGCGCGGATCGAATCCCGCCGTCCACGGCGATGCCTTGTCAGAATAGATGTTGGGATCGGGCTCAGCCCGTTGCGTGAGATAGACGGTCGGAATCCGAGGCGCCTGCTTTTGCACCAACTGCAGCGTGCGCCAATCGAATGACTCGATCATTACCCGGTTGCTGAAGTCCTCGCGGTGCAGCACAGCGAGCACAGCCGCGACGAAATGCACCGGGTCGGGCGATTCGTCCGGATGCGCAGGATCGATCTTGGTCTCGATGTTCAGCCGAACGTGGCGGTCTCCCGAACGGCGCACGAGCCCGATGACCTCGGCCAGAGTCGGTATCCGCGTGCCCGGCATCGCACGCTGTTCGGGAAACTCCGCCGCGTACGCGCTGCCGGGGCGAATCTGCCCGACGTCGTACCGCTCGACCTGCTGCAGCGTCAGCCTCACGTACGGAGTGCCCGGCGCAGTGACGTACTGGCCGTCCGGGCCGCGGGCAAGCTCGGGATTCAGGCCTCGCTCGTGGGAGACCACGACGACTGCGTCGCCGGTCACCCCCATGTCGAGCTCGAGCGTGTCGACTCCCATGGAGAGCGCGTTGGCGAAAGCAGGCAGCGTGTTCTCGGGGCGCAGCGCCCGGCCGCCGCGATGCGCCTCGAGGTCGAACGGCGTCAGACGTCCACTCGGCGCACCCGCCGGGTCACCCGGCAGGGGGCCGGGTGCCACTGACAGGCCGAGCACCAGCAGGCCAGGGGCCAGAGCGTTTCGCAGATACACGTCCGGCCGTCGGCCGTTAGCTCATTTCCCGATCTTGCTGATCTTCGCTCCCTGCAAAGAGGCATCGCCCATCAGCCCCCTCTCACCGAACACGAACACCATGATCGGCTTGCTGAGGGACTGAGTGTCGTAGTTTCCGCCGGCGCCTTGCTTCATCACCGCCACCGAGGCGTCGGCGCCTGCGGACCAGTCGCTGCCCTTGACGAACTTGTCGCGCGCCTGCGGTGTGGTGAACAGAATCACCTCACTGTGATGCGACAGGCCGAGCGTCAGGCCGATGGATGCCCCCGAGATCGAGTAGTAACCGACGGTCTTGCCATTCTCGAGCAGCGCCCCGTCCCCATGCTCACCACCGATGCCGACACCGCCTTTGGTGATGTCGGGAAATACGAGAACTGCGGCGGCTTTGTTAGCGAGCGACTTGTTCTTGTCCGAGAGCGCATAAAAGCGATCGAGCGTCGCGCTGACCTGCTTGTCGATCGCAGCGGTGTCGACGCCGAGCGCGACGGTGCCAATGAGTGCCGCGACGGCGGCGAAACCTACCACCGAAATGCGTGGCATGAACAGCTTTGCTTGCATGGTTCGACTCTCCACGGGGTTGTCCAGGGTATCAAGCGACCAGGCCGGATAGTCTTCACGACCGGCGCCTGCAGTGTGCACTGCCGTGGCACGCGCCTCAACGCCTCGACCAAACAACGCCGAGCCAGCCGAGTTGATCAGGCCCGCGCGTGGCCCTTGCGCGACCGATGCATTCCGGCTACGGTCACGCCTGCGCTATGCCCGCGCCAACCGAGGTGGTTAGCGATGTCCCGCTCCGGCTCGCCCGCGACGTCGGGTCGCTGGCACTCTCTCGCGCTGGGTCTTCGCCAAGCCGGCGCCTAGGCCGGGAAGCTGCATGATGTCAGTAGGATTCCGCGGCGCGTTGCTGTTTGTAGTCGCGTTGTCCGCGGCCTCAGGTGCGCGAGCGGACGCGCTGAACGACCGTCTCTCGCTGAGTCTCGGCACGTTTGTGCTGACCACCGACACCACGGTTCGCGTCGACGGCATGGGCGTGATGGGGACGCCATTGAACGTCGAGCACGAGCTCGGCTTCAAGAACCAGAGCAGCTTTCGTATCGACGGTTACTGGCGATTCGCCAAACGGCACAAGATCCGCTTCATGTACTTTGACGATGGGCGCAGTGCCACACACACGATCGACCGCGAGATCGTGTTCGACGGGTTTACCTACCCATTGAACGCCCAGCTCAGCGCCCGGCTCGATCAGACGGTGGCGGAAGCGGCGTATGAGTATGGTTTCCTGCGTGGTGAGCATTACGAGCTCGCCGCCTCCATCGGTGTGCACGACATCGGCTTCAAGTTGGCGCTCACGGCCGTGGGCAACAGCTCGAATCTGTCGGCGACGCGCCGCGCCGATGCCAACGGCCCGCTGCCGGTGCTCGGGCTTCACTACGTGTGGCAATTCACCCCGAAGCTGAATCTCGATGCGTTGATCCAGCTGTTCCAGCTCAAGGTCGATCAGTTCGACGGCAACCTGCAGGAATACAACGCATCGGTGTTCTACATGCCCTGGGAGTCGTTTGGCTTCGGTGCGGGTTGGAACGCCTTCGTGACGCATGTCAGCGTCGATCAGAACAGCTTCAGTGGCAACCTCTACTGGAGGTATTCGGGCCTGCGCGTGTACGCGCGATTTTCGTTCTAACTTTTAGTCGTGTTGCGCGTGCGCAGCACCTAGTTATTGTCAACGCAGGTATACAGCGTCTCGCCCTCGCTGCGCTGCGACTCGGCGTGCTTGCCCTGATGCGCACAATCGGCCTCCGCCTGTTCGAGTGCCTGCGCTTCACCCGGATCGGGTGAGTCACCCTGTTGCATGGGGTCAGGGGCCGATTCATATGCGAGTTGCGGTCCGCCGGCACATCCGATGACGACGACGACCAATGCCCACAGCATGCACTTCACTCTGGTCTCCTCAGGATCTGCTTGTCGCGTCCCGCGGTAGTCGTTCGCCCCGCCGGCGACCGCCGCAGCGCCCACCGCGGATTGCTGATAGGCGACTGGATCATTTCTTTACTCAAGACCGTAGCCGTCGCGGCAGGATCCTCCTGTTGTGAATTCCAAGGGCCCGAACGATCCGACCCATTGTGCCGAGGGTCGGTTGGCACGTCGAGTTACAACCGTGTTGCATCGTAGTTTCTGCAGCACGATCGGGCACGGCTCAGACTGTGCTTGCGCTACAAACGCTCGTTCCCACACTCACGAGACGGGAATCTTCACGCAGCTTCGAGATCAATCTCGAATAAGCTGCGTTTCACCGTGAGAGCCGCCCGACCGCAGAGGCAATTCATCGCATCGGTCGCCTTGGTGACCAGCTGGACCACCCAGCTCAGCGCCACGACGCCGACGCTCGAGGACATCACACCCGCGGTTCGCAGCGGCGCCTATCAACAGATCACGAGCGTCCTGGTTGCGCGCGGCGAGCGCCTTCTCTATGAGCAGTACTTCGACACTCAGGGCGCCGAGGCGCTGCGAAATACGCGCTCGGCGACCAAGACAGTCACCGGGATGCTGGTCGGCGCTGCAGTCGATCGTGGCTTGCTGCGGACAGACTCACCGGTGGTTCCCTTTTTCAAGGATCGGCTGCCGCTCGCCAATGCCGACCCGCGCAAGGAGCGAATTACGGTCGAAGACTTTCTGACCATGAGCTCGCTGCTCGAATGCGACGACGAAAACGAGTTCTCGCGCGGCAACGAAGAACGGATGTACCTGGTCGAGGACTGGGTCAAGTTCGCTCTCGACCTGCCTATCAGGGGCTTTCCCGCCTGGCAGTCAAAGCCGGAGCAATCACCATACGGACGTGCCTGGAGTTACTGCACGGCTGGCGCCACGACGCTCGGGCCACTGTTGGAGAGAGCCACCCGCCAGAGTGTCCCTGAGTTTGCCGAGGCGGTGCTCTTCAAGCCCCTCGGGATCGAGTCGGTGAAGTGGCAATACCAGCCCCTTGGCAACGCCATGACCGGCGGCGGCCTGCAGCTTCGCAGCCGCGACCTGTTGAAATTGGGCCAGCTCTACCTCGACGCAGGCCGTTGGCAGGGCCGTCAGGTGATCTCGGAGACCTGGGTGCGCCGCTCGGTGTCGCCGCACGCAAACGCAAGGGATGATACTGATTACGGCTACCTGTGGTGGCTGCAGACCTTTCACGTCGGCGGACGCAGCATCCCCACGTACGGAATGTACGGCACCGGCGGAAACAAGGTATTTGTGCTGCCCGAGCAAGGGGTTGTGGTGGTCGTCACGACTACCAACTTCAAGGTCGCCGGCGCCGGGGCACTGACGGACAAGCTGTTTACCTCGCTGATTGTGCCGGCAGTTCTCGGGCAGTGAGCCTGACTCGCTGGTTGCCGTGCGCGAGCTCCCGACAGCTATGCTCGGTGCGCCTCCGGCGACGTGACGCCCGCAAGCAACGATTCCAGCAGCGAACCGAGATCGTCGATTTCGGAAGGGGACAGACGATCGCCGATCGCTGCCTGCATGGCAGGGCCGTAAATTGCCCACATGCGCCGACGCATCGCCCGCCCGGCACGGGAGAGAACCAGTACCTGTCCACGCTTGTCGTTCTTGCACGGCCGGCGCTCGACATACCCTGCGCGCGCCAGGCGCTCGAGCAGACGGGACAGGTTGTACTGCGCTAAAAGCATCTGCTGCTCGAGCTCGAACGGGCGCAGTCCGTTCGGTCCGGCGCGCTCGAGCTCGAGCAGCACGTCGTACCAGGCGAGCGGTGGCAATTCCGCTGCCTTGAGCTTGCGTTCGATCGATGCGAGCGCAAGTTGCTGGGCGCGCACCAGGCGTGTCCAGGTCCTGACGACGGCCTCGTTGGGTTGATCTTTCATCGCGGCAGCATCACCGAAGCGGGCCGATGCTGTCAATGCAGATGCATCTATCTTGACAGGTAGATGCAAATGCATTAACATCCATGTAGTTGCATCTTAATCGGAGCACAGCAGTGGCTGAGACGCGGACCGCGGAGCTCGCGGCATTCATTTTGCGGGTCGGCTTGGGAGTCATGTATCTCGCCCACAGCCTGGTACTCAAGCTCGGGACGTTCGGCTTGCGCGGCACGGCAGACTTTTTCGCAGCCGTGGGGCTCCCTCGCTGGCTCGCTTACCTGACGTTTGCCGCTGAAGCCAGCGGCGGGGTTCTGCTGCTCCTGGGGATCAAGTCGCGGTGGGTCGCGCTGTGCCTGCTGCCTGCGCTGATTGGTGCGATCGTCTGGGTGCATGCAGCCAACGGCTGGGTTTTCACCGCGCCGAACGGGGGCTGGGAATATCCGGCATTTCTCATTGTGGCGAGTGTGGTCGTGGCGCTTCTCGGTGATGGCTCTTACGCACTCTCGGCTGGGAGCCGAAGCCTCGACGGCCCGGCCCTGTCTGGACAGATTGGTTAGCAGGCCAGCCGGGGACTGCCGCCTCTGACGGCTCATTCATCCTCGCAGCTCGCGCAACGGTCGCTTCTGCCGCCCACGTTGGTCGAAGTTGGCCGGGTCGAGCCAGGCCTCGAATGCGGACCGGATTGGTGGCCACTCCTGGTCCGTAATCGAATACCACGCCGTGTCGCGACTGCGGCCCTTGTAGACGACCGCGTTCCTGAAGACTCCCTCGAACGTAAAGCCGAAGCGCTCTGCGGCAGCGCGCGAAGGAGCGTTCAAGCTGTCGCATTTCCACTCATACCGCCGATAGCCCAGCTCGTCGAATACCCGTCGCATCATCAGATACATGGATTCGGTTGCGGCAGTGGTTCGCTGGAGTCGGGGAGCGAAGGCGATCGCCCCGACTTCGATGCTGCCATGCGTAGTATCGATACGCATCAGCGCTGCCGTGCCGAGAGCCTTGCCCGTCCGCGACTCGACAACCGCGAAGTGCAAGGGGTCAGCACTGCCTGCAAGCTTCGTGAGGTAGGTGTGAAAGTCTTCGTGTCGGGCCGGCCGCTCGTCGAACAAATACGTCCAGTCGCGATCGTCGGGCGCTTCTCCATACGCGCAGTACAGGTCTGCTTCGTGCCGCTCCGCAGCGACAGGCTCCAGGCGACAATATCGACCGACCATGTCGGTGCGCGGCGGACGGGAACGCTCGGACCAATCCTTGACCGTGGGCCCCACGGGTTGCGCGTACTGATTCAGGCGAAGATTCACCGCAGGCATTTTGGCTCCACCGGTCAGACGCGCTGGCGCGTGCGGGTTGGGCCGGGCGCGCGGTTGTAGCGACGGCACTATAGATAATAATGAGCAGGCAGGGTATTGGCCTGCCGACACTCCGGTCCGCTTCCGTGCGCGCAAACCGTTCGCAAGGCGGGGGCGTATCCGGATATCTCGCCGAACTACTACGGAGCAGTCCTGCTCGATCCGGATGGCAACAAACTCGAGGTGGTGGCGTCGGGCTAGTCGGAACCCAGTCGAAGCCGCCCGCGGGACACCCTGATCAGGGTGTTGACATGGGCCGGCCGAGTGTCATCCATCGGTGTACCTGGGAGGACGGCCGCTACCAGCGGTGGTCAGTCCAGAGCGGACAGCCAGCCTTGACGCGCACGCATCTGCGCGGAGGAATCCGATTTTTCCGCCGGCGCCGGTGGCAGCGCGTCGGATCGAAGAGGAGCTGCCGTCGACGGAACAGCGACCGCGGCGGCGCGCAGCCGTTCGATGTGATGCACCGACGCCTGGCGGCGCAAGCTAACGTCATGCAGAGTCTGGCGTGCGTCCCAGCACACCAGCGGCAGCAACGCCGCGGCGGCGATCCAGGTTGCCGGGTGCACGCGGCGCCGCTCTGCGGGGGCGGCTGCGGCGGTCGCCGCGGGCGTAGCTTCAAAACATTCGACACTCATGCAGCAACCTCTCCACGTACTTATTGCAAGCGGCGCATATGTAACGCCCACTTGGCAATATGTGCCGTGACTAATGTCACCTGAGTGCAATCGCCGCACGTGCTGGTGTTCGCGGTTTGCTCCGGCTGGACTGGACGTGGATCAAATCTGCGAAGTTGGGCCGAACCGACTTCACAGCGGGGCGCGTTCCCGGGATGGGAGCCTGGCAGTATTAAGTTGACTCAACGCAATGGTACAGCTTCTGTAATGTCGCACGGTGGTGGCGGAAATCACCTGTGTTGCTGGTATCACGCGCCGCTCTGACGGTGGCGCCAGAGTGCCATCGTGAGCTAGTTAGAAGTTGTATTTGCCATCGCGACGTCTTCTGCCGGTCGAGAACCATTGCCGCGCGGGCACTTACCAGTTGCCGGTGCCTTCAAGATGCGGCGAGAGCTCCGCGGGTCCCCACTGCAGCGGCAGCGCCGCGCGAGCTGTACGCACCGCGAGGGGAGTGAAGCGCAGCAGCCGTTGCGCGCCGGCGAATGATTTGACCTTCTGCCCGTCCCAGATGACCGACACGCTGGTCGCGAGGGAGAGGAGGTCTCCGGACGCGTAGTCCAAGAACAGCAGTCCCGCAAACGGATGCAGCGCGAGGTTGCCAAGGGTGTTGAAGAAGAAGTTACCCAGGAAGTCCGGGACCGTCAGTTGTCCCGTGCTGTCGACGTGCACGAATCCCGGTCGCCCGCCTCGATGGGACACGTCGACGCCGTGAGCGCGCGTCGGCGACCGAAGTGCGTCCGGGTGCGCCGAGGCAACAAAAAACGTGTCAGATCTGTGTACCAGGCCCACCGCCGCGTCGCTGAGCCCGGGCAATCGGTCGAAGCCGGATGCGGGTTGTGGTCCCGCATAGCGGGGCTCGCGCGCCTGGATATATTTCGGGCAGTTGCCGAAGCTTTGAGATACTTGGGCTGCAAAGCCGTGTTCGAAGACCTCGGTCACTACACCGTTGACGCGATTGCGACGGCGGGTGTGCGGCTGAATGCCGAGCACGCCGACCTGTGCGCCGGGGCGCAGATTTTCTTCAAGTGCATCACCGGCCGTGCACAACGCGTGGATGTGCAGCGCGCTGGCATGCGGGCTGCGTACAAAGCCGGGTGGACCTGACAGAACGGATGCCCACGGCTGGCCTGCCTGATCAATCGAGCCGACCAGCACGAGGGGCAGCAGTGCGAAAAACTCCCGCTGTTGTTCCGGCATGGAGGCCCGGATGGCGCGCTCGCCGATCCGGGCCATGCGCACCGCGGCGCCCACCCGCCTCTGCACGGCCTGCTCGCCGCGATGAAAGGCAGACGCGTGCGGTTCGTCGCTCACGGCTCTGCGTCACGCCGCCGCTACCACCGAGCTTGCCGGCATGGGAATGAAATCAGGGAGCGCCTCCACGGCGGCGAGCCAAGCGCGGATTCGCCGATAGGGAGTGAGCGATACCCCGCCCTCGGGTGCATGCGCCACATAAGCGTAGTTTGCGATGTCCGCGATCGTTATCGCCTCGCCGGCGAGATACGGGCGTCGCGCGAGCTCCTTCTCAAACACTGCGAACAGGTCGTGAGCGAGCGAGCGCGTCACATGCAGATCGTGCCGCGCGCCGAATAGCACCGCGGCTCGTGCAGCCGCAGGGCCGGAAGCCAGCGGCCCCGCGGCAATCGACAGCCAGCGCTGGATCGCACTCCAAGCGGTCGGGGACTCGGGCCGCCAGCGGTGGCTGCCGTAGCGCTCCGCCAGGTAGACGAGGATCGCATTGCTGTCGGCGAGCACCAGTTCAGCGTCCTCGAGCACCGGCACCTGGCCGAGCGCGTTCAGTGCGAGAAACTCAGGGCGCTTGTGGGCACCCGCGGCCAAGTCAACCTCGATGAGCTCACACGGCAAGTGCAGCAGGGAGAGCATCAGTTGCACCCGGTGGCAGTGCCCCGACCGGGCGAAGCGATGCAACCGGAGTGCGTGAGTGAGGGCAGGCACGTGAGGACTCCTTGTGGTGCGGCGGACGTCAGCATTCTGCTCCGGCGTGCGTGCGTGGATAAATACTGCAATCTGAATTTCATTGCTGCGATAAGCGGAATAATATGAGGCATGGATAGATTCAAATCCATGCAAGTACTGCTCGGCATCGCCGACCAGGGAAGCCTCACTGCGGCCGCAAAGGCTCTCGGAATGTCTTTGCCCGCGGTCGTGCGGGCGTTGGCGGCTCTGGAAGCGGACCTTGGTGTGCGACTCCTCAACCGAACGACACGGCGGGTGGCGCTGACGGATGAGGGACGACGCTATCTCGGCAACTGTCGGCGGATCCTGCAGGAAGTTGCCGACGCTGCGGCCGATGTTGGAGCTGAAGCGAAGGGGCCGCAAGGAACGCTGAGTGTCACGGCGCCGGTGCTCTTCGGGCAGATGTACGTTGCGCCGGCCGTCGCAGCTTTCGTCCGCCGCTACCCGAAGGTCAGCCTCGAGCTGCAGCTTTTGGACCGGGTGACTAATCTCGTGGAGGAAGGTTTCGACGCCGCAGTGCGCATCGGCGAGTTGGCCGATTCCACGCTGGTTGCGCAGAACGTCGGTTGGCTACGTACTCTGGTGGTTGCGAGCCCCGGTTACCTGCGGAGGGTCGGCGTGCCGCGCCACCCGCGCGAGCTTCGCAACGCTAACTGCGTGCGGTTCTCGGGAACGGGTCCACCGTGGTGGGTCTTTCGCAGGGGCGGGCGGCGCGTCACGGTTCCAGTGCGCGGCAACATGACGTTCAACCACGTGGCGCCGGTGGTCGAGGCATGTGTCGCTGGCCTCGGCTTTGGCCGGCTGCTCTCGTATCAGGTGGCGAGCCAGCTGGCGCGCGGGACCCTCCGGGTCGTGTTGGAGGATTTCGAGCCCCCGGCACGACCACTGAGTCTCGTCTATCCGCACGCGCGGTTCTTGCCGAACCGCACGCGGCTGTTTCTCGATTGGATGAAGCGCGCGTTAAGTGATCGGGCGCTGCATTGGTGAAAACTGAACGTGGTCGCTCGGTGAACTTCCAGGGTTGGAATCAGACCTGACGCAGCGCCCGTCGCGTGGGCCGCGCGAATCGTGGCGTCGAAGCCATAATGCGATGCAACAATCAGGCTTGGAGACTTGGAGTAGGATCCCGCAAATCAGCTCCACTGAGATCAGGCGAGCAGCTCGAGCTCACCGTGGAAGACAACGATCGCGTTCATGTGCCGCGGATGGACACATCGACGGACGAGAGAAGGAAGTATTCGTATGAGGGTAGCCAACGGGGAGCAGCCGGAAGTGGTTCCGCAGCCGGTTCTTGCGCCTCTCACGCGCGCCGCAATTTTCCTGGTTGTTGGTATCAAGTCAGACCGCGAAAGCTACGCCGTAATGCGTGAACTTTGCGGTGATCTCCCTGGGATTTTTCGCGCCGTCGATTTCCGTCGCATCGAGGCAGGGCTGTCGTGTGTTGTGGGATTTGGTTCAGATGCGTGGGACCGGATCATCGGAGAACCTCGTCCCAGAGAGCTCCATCCTTTTCGCGAGATACGCTCGGCTGAGCGTCACGCGGTCTCGACTCCTGCCGATGTGTTATTTCACATTCGCGCCAAAGAGATCGATATGTGTTTCGAATTGGTCACGCAGATCATGGAGCGAATTGGACGATCAGCATCGTCCGTCGACGAAACACATGGCTTTCGCTACTTCGACGAGCGCGACCTGCTTGGCTTCGTCGACGGAACAGAAAATCCGCGTGCTAATGCGGCTCTCAACGCTGCCCTTGTCGGCAGTGAGGATCCCGCGTTTGCAGGCGGAAGCTACGTTATCATTCAGAAGTACCTGCACGACGTGAGTAAGTGGAACGCTCTCTCAACTGAGGAGCAGGAGCGGATCATCGGGCGCAAAAAGCTTTCCGATATTGAACTGAGCGATGCAGTCAAACCATCTTCAGCACACAGCGCCTTAACAACCATTGTCGAGGATGGAAAAGAGGTGAAGATCCTGCGCGACAACATGCCGTTTGGTCGGCCCAGTCAGGCAGAATTCGGAACCTACTTTATCGGCTACAGTCGTTCTCCCCGGACAACCGAGCAGATGCTGGAAAACATGTTTATTGGACGGCCGCCCGGTAACTATGACCGGCTGCTTGATTTCAGTCGGGCCGTTACCGGCAGCCTGTTCTTCGCTCCGTCGGCAACTTTCCTCGAGAATCTCGCTGACGAAAAATCGTGAGCAACCTCTGGGGACATTCGGCGGATGTTCCGGCGAGGTCGGCTTCGAACCTGGAGCTAGTGGCTCCCGGGGTTGCGGTGGGACTGCCCCTGAGTCCCCAATAGTTGTGCGATCTGGCGGGGAGACCTAACCCGAGCGTTACCCGGGGAAACGCGGGCCGCGTCGATTTGCGGCGAGACGCTCTGTGCTTCGGGGCTGATCGTCAACTTTCATGCAGACTCCCGATCGCCAGCTGAAGCACTCTTTGCTGCCCCTAAAGCGCCGGGGACTTCAAGTGCTCGCTCGCCCCCTCGCGACCGAGGTTCGCGATGCCCCAAGTTCGCAAGTGACGCGTAGCCGCTCAGACGGGCCAACTCGCCGGCGATCTGATTCGGGCGTAACACGAAACGCACGCAGCCGGTTTCAATGGCATTGATGGGCATGCTCGGAAATCGAGCAGATCCCGGGTACTGCGCAAGTGTGGCGCCGCCGCCTTGCTTGATCGCCTGGATACCGAAGGCACCGTCGGAGCCTTCGCCCGAGAGGACCACGCCGATCGCACTGTCGCCACGCTCTGCCGCGAGCGAGGTAAACAGAAGATCCCCGGGATGATGGAGTCCTCCTGCTTTAGCTGTCACGCGGATGCGGCCAGCGGTGATTGTCAGCGTCGTATTTGCGGTGATTACGTAAACGTGGCGCTGCTCCGCTGCCACGCCGTCTTGCGCGCGTACCACCGGAAGAACCGTTCTCTGTCTAAGAGTTTCGAACAGCAACCTCTCGCGGCCCGAATCGAGATGTTGAGCGATAACAAAGGCTGCACCACATTCAGCCGGCAAAGCGGACAGGAGTTCGCAAACGGCTTCCAGGTCGCCTGCAGAAGACGCCACGGCTACGACGGTAGGCGATGTATCCATTACGGCTCACGCGTCTTTCCGACGTAACATTGCGCGCACGTTGGACGCCGTGAGGACCGCCAGGTACGAGCGAACCTTGGCGTCGAGTTCGAGTCTGGAAAATTCTTGCGCAAACAGACGCCGAACCTCCCCGGGCGGTGCACCGGTACGCTCGGACACCGAACTTACTGCACGCTCGTGTCTGACCCCCTCTTTGCCAGCTTCAAAAAGTGAGCTCATCGAATCCCCATCGTGAATATTGATACGCTTGTTAAGGCTCATCTGTGCGGCTGCTCAGCGCGCTCACACACTCACTACCCTTGTACACGAAACGACGCGGCTCGAGGTTCTTAACTGGCTTTTTCGTGGCCTGCGCTGCTCTCCGCGCAGAAGTATTCTCGAAGTTTCAGTTCGCACCTTTAAAAGGGGCGAAACGCCCCAATAACCCGCGGTGGGCGCCGCTATCCGTCAGTTCGGGACTGTCCAAAGAGCTGACCGAACTCGACACGGAGTTAAGAACCGGCGCAGCGCTGCGGGACCGGGCAGGACTCAGGAGCCTTGCATGGACTGGAATTTCGTGGAAGCCAGCTGGCAGCGATTCAGGGACGAGGTGCACGCAAACTGGGGGAGGCTCACCTCCGCTCACCTCGATTCAATTGCGGGTAGCCGCGCGCGTCTTGCAAATAGGATTGAAGAGACGTACGGCGTCACGGGCGACGAAGCCGAAAGACAGATCAAGAGCTTCGAAGCGCGCAACCAGCAGCCGCGCCCCGTGAGCTTTCGTTGAGCCAACTGCCGTGCGCGCGCATTCGTCGACACGATCCAGGGCGCAGAGCGCAGGTGTCGTCCGGGACGATATGCCGCGCATATTGGTAGTCGACGACGACGTAAATGCCGCCGACGCTCTCGCGTCATTGCTGCAATCGACGGGGTACGGTGATGTGCGCGTCGCGTACACCGGCGCGACGGCTCTTGCTCTGGCCGTCGAGTTCGTACCTACGGTCGCGCTCGTGGATCTCGAACTGCCAGACATGAGCGGCTACGAGGTCGCCCGGCATCTATCTCAACATCCGCGACTACAGACCCTGAGACTGATTGCCTTGACGGCTGACAGTGAGCATCCCGGCCGCGAACTCGCGCGCGAGGCCGGAGTCGAGCGGTACCTGATCAAGCCCGTCGGCTCCGCGGACTTGGCCGAGTTGCTCACCTGATCCATCGAGGGCAAAGGGTCGAGCGCCGGACGCTCTGCGTCGAGCCGCAGCACACCTGGTCGGTGATGTCATCAATGGGCACGACGCGTGGGTCGCTTCGCGCCAAAGCCATCGCGTGCTTCGCCCTCATTGCAAGTCGAAACGAACAGTCTCGCAAAGGAATGTTTATTTTCCTCGCGCGCCGCACACGCTCGATATAGGGCGCATACTCCGCGCCCTCAGCCGCATACGAGCTGAGTTGGTCGGCGAATCCTCGCTGGCTACACGTCGAGGTTCATTTTATGGATCAATCAAAGAGCGTTCCCACTGGCGAGGCCGCCAGGAACACTAATACGGCACCCACGAAGAACATCGTCGACACGGCGATCGACGCGGGCCATTTTACGACCTTCGTTGCCGCAATCAACGCAGCGGGTCTGACTGCTGAGCTGGCCGGCAAAGGCCCGTTCACGGTTTTCGCGCCGACCGATGAGGCCTTCAAGAAGCTTCCGGCGGGCGCCTACGACAACCTGCTCAAGGACGCCGGCAAGCTCAGGGCAATTCTGAACTACCACGTCGTCTCGGGCTACTTCATGGCCAGAGACCTGAAGTCAGGAGAAGTGGCAACGGTGCAGGGCACGCCGCTGACGGCAGCCGTGTTCTCATCGGACGTGCGAGTCAATGGGGCTCGCGTCACCAAGGCGGATATCGCCGCGACGAACGGCATCGTGCACGCCATCGACGCGGTCATTTTGCCCAAGAACTGGCAATTGCTGGCGGCCGCAGCCTGACGATCGCCTCTCGCAAAGCACTTGTGTGCATTGGAAGGCCCCGTTCCCGGGGCCTTCTCTTTTCATCGGCCTTCGCGCCCGCTTGAGATGACTCTGCCGTGCTCGTAGTGAGATGGAGGTGCTCAGCTCGGTTGCTTTACTCGCTCTTTCCACTTCGTGATATTCACGCCCTTCACAAGTAGCCATAGGCAGAATGACGATTCGCCTATCAATGGCGGAAGGAGAATCACCGGTAGCATCAGGTCTGCGAATGTCGGGGCAAAAAGCGCCGCAAAACAGGCGATCAGATAGCTCAAGCCGGCAATTTGCATCAATACGCCTATAAGCTTCGGTAAATATCCCGATCTAAAGATCAGGTAACCATTCACCAGGCACGTGAAGCCAAAAAAGATCAGGGCAATATTGAAGGCAATCTCATGCGACTTGAGGGCGAGACTCGCAAGAGTTTGCAGCTGCTGTGGTTCAAATGCTCTTAGGTAGTCGGGACTCCCCAAGGTAGGCATCACGACAAGAAGAAACAACTTGCTCATGGCCTCAACTGCAAGGGACACCAGATTAAACAATACCGCGAGCAGAACGAGCTGCTTGCTGACTGGCCTGAGCAACAGATATTCAATCCACAACAATGGCACAGCGCATAACACGACGATGAAGTCGCTAGCGACGCCGAGACGCCACAACTCGGGTGAGGCTAGAATGTTGTGAGCCGTAGCGGCAGCGTCACCCGACACGATAAGTTTGTTTGAGACAAATCCTTCAGCAAAAGCACCGAGAACGATGATTGCCAGGTATAGCGCGCCACCTATTCGGGCGTATCGTTGTGGGGAATTTTCAACGCTTTGATTTGCCATTACAGGTATGCCTCGCAACAAGGAAGGCCTGACAACGCTTCGGCATAACTTACTCTTTCGAAGTGCCGGAACGCGACCCGCAGGGGAAAGGCTACGGGCAAAGGAGATGTCATTGTGTGGTTGCCGTCGTGACGCTTCTGAGGTTGACGCAAATCAAGTCGGTGTCAGAGCCGCTCGAGTGAGACTGGCGGTTACAACGGTGTCAACCGCTCCGTCAGATCCTGGGTCCGGGGTTCGCGTGTGGCTCGTCGTGTCGTGCATCGGGCTCGCTCTGCTGTGCTCGAATCCGAGCTTTGGGCAGACATCCCCTGAGCTTGCCATGCGCGACTTCTCGTCCGGCCAGATCAAGAAGGGCGTGCGCTCCATTGGCTTTGGCGGCGACGGCGCGACGTGGGGCAACTACGGGTTGGTCTGGAGGGATGCCGGGACCACTCTGCTCGATTATGGCGACACCGCCTACACGAACGGCAATGATTTCCACTTCGTGGCGGTCGGTGCGACCTCGCCCGCGCTCTGGCGTGATCTCGCCGTCTACCTCATCGCGATGACCGAGACCACGAATGACGTGCAGTTCAAACTCAAGTCCCCAGGCCTCGGGCCCGCCCCCACACCTGTCGCGGGCCATGGAACCGACAACGCACTCTTCTCGAAGATCGCACTCCCGCTCGGCCACGGTGTATCAGCGGGCATCCTGATCTCGTACGAAACCTCGCACTTCGACGCGAGCTCGGTGGCAGCGCCTGACAACACTATCCGCTACGAGACCTACTGGCGCCCCTCGGGTGGCTTTGGCATCGCCTGGCAGCCGAGCAAGCGGTGGCTGGTCGGCTTCCGGGCACTCCTGAACAACGATCTCGAGCGGCGCACCGATTCCCTCGGCACGACCGAGGGGCTCGCCCGCTCGGTCGAGCTCCGCCTCGGAGGGTCCGTTTCGCCCTGGGAGGGCGCATTGATCGATGTGGGCGGCACGCGTCTCGAGAAGCGAAACGCCATCGCCGGCACCCATACCGTCATCTATGAGCCGAACGTCGGGTTTGAGCAGGCTTTGTTCACCCGCCGTCTCACGCTGCGGTTTGGCGTGGACGAAACCTCACCGACCGCGGGACTCTCGCTAAAGATCCCGCCGTTCAACCTGGATGTCGCTTACGTCCGCAACATGGCCCGGAGCCGCGTGGACGAGCTCTTCGGCACGGAAAGCAACAGTATTCTGGCCACGTTCACCGTAGACTACGGCGCCATTCATCGTGGTCACTGAAACGACGTGTGCAGTCGGCCGCGCCGCCGAGCCCGTCGCTTGTCACGGTAGCGGATATTCCGCTGGGCGGGAACACCACGCGCCTCGACTACGAGAGCCTCGATCCAGACCGTCACTTGCTTTGCGGCGGCGCAGATTTGTGCCATATCGCCGTATCCTGCATATCGCCACGAGGAATTCATGACGAAGCTTCTTGCCGCGTGCTGTCTAGGCTTATGCGCCGCTTCGGCTCTCGAGACATTCGCCCAGGAAACCGAGGCGCTCAGACTGGTGCGAACGATTCCATTGCCGGGAGTCATGGGACGCCTCGATCACATGGGTGTGGATCTGGAAAAGAGGCGCTTATTTGTCGCCGCCGTCGGAAACAATACGTTGGAGGTGGTGGACTTGGCGGGCGGGAAGGTGCTCAGCAGTCTAACCGGATTCAAGGACACCCAGGACGCGCTGTTTCTGGGAGGTGACTTCAACAAATTGTATGTATCCAGCCTCGATGGCCACGTGAGGGTGTTTCAGGGCGAGACCTTCCGGCTGGTTCAGGATTTCAAGATCGAGCCTGATCCCAACCGACTTTTCTATGATCCTGCTACGGATCTCATTTACTTCGGTTATGGCGGCCAGAATGCCGGATTTGACGCATATGGCCGCGTGGGTGTCCTGCAAGCGAAGCGTGGCGCCGGGTACGACCAGCTGGTCGCGGACATGATCGCACCGACGCCGCGCCCCGGGCATCTCGCGGAGATCGCCATGGAGGGCAATGGGATCCTTCTGATCTGTGACTCGCGCGCGGATCTCATCTATCAGTTCGACACGCGCAAGCGCGAACTCATCGCAAGTTGGCCGGCTGCCGGCGATGGTGCCGCAGACATGGCGCTTGACCGAATCCGGCACCGGTTATTCGTGGGCACTAGGAGCCCGCCGCAGCTGACTGTCTACGACGGCCTGTCAGGTAGGTCAATTCAAAGCCTGCCAGCACCTCAGACGATGGATGGGGTGCATTACGACGCCAACCTCAAGCGGGTCTATATGACGGGTGGGCGTTCGTATGGGACGCCGGAGGCCTCTCCAGGTTGGATCTACGTCTACCAGCAGAAGGACGCCGACCATTACGAGGTAATCTCCAAGATCAAGACCAGACCCGGGTCGGGTACCTCCCTCTTAGTACCCGAATTCAATCGCCTCTATGTGGCGTCTCAGGCAATCGGTAATCAAGAAGCCGCGATACTGGCATTCGAGCCGGTGCCATGAGCAACGCTAACCGGTAGTTGTGGGCAGCTCCCCCGGAAGGCCTGTACGGGGGGCACGCTCCTGCCGAAGCACCGCCCGGCCCGGGTCGCACCCCAGGCCGAGCGGCTGACCAGCGCCTACACTATTTCGGGTTTGCCTGCTGCATGCAGTTCTTTATGAAGGTCTTTTCATCATTCCCTGAGAGGTTCTTCTTCTGTGCGAGATTCTTGCACGTCGTCATCTTCTCCTGCTGGCTGACGTTCCCACTCGTGCTTGGCTTCGCTGGAGTTTGAGCGATGGCGGAAGCACTAAGAACAGCAGCCCCGAGGGCAAGCGAACAGAGCATCAGACGGACTCTTGGATGTTGCGACATACGCGCCTCCTTCGAAAAGCGATCAGGGGTATACACCCCCCGGCCGTTCTGAGGCCAGCGTATTTCTGCTTATGGCAGGTTTCTGCACGCTCTCTCGTTAAGCCGCGCAAGCAGATGCCCGATCCACACCTCGGCGCAAGCGAGTTCAAGCGGCGCTTCTGCTCGCAGTAGCAGGATCCGGCGTTCGCAACGTCGTCATCGCCGCAGCTCGGATTCGCCACCTGGACGCACGAGAATCTTCCTCTGGCGATGGAGCTTTGGGGCGATCCCGAGGTGACCAGGTTAACGGGCGGGCCGTTTACTGCGTCGCAGATTGATGAGCGGCTCGAACCGAAGATCAGGAATCTGATACAGCGTGCTATCGAGTACTGGCCGGCCTTTTTCCGAGAGACCGGCGAGCATGTGGGTTGCTGCGGCCTGCAACCGCACGACAGTTTCAATGGCCCGTGTGAACTCGGCTGATCACACTCAAATACATGAGCAGCCTTGCGGCGCACAATGACGGCCAAGAAGACGATGTGCGTACAATGACGAAGCGGCCAACGATCAGGCAGGCTGCTGCCGTGCGGGCATCACTTCGATGACATCAGTCCACCCAATTCCGAGCGACAGCGAACAGCACGAGGTTCCCTCTAGGTCCTCAATCGTCAGGGACTTTTCATTAGTCATCGGCGGACCGTTCTACGCGATGTTGCGCCGCCTGAAACTCGTTGAACCCACGCCCAATGTCGGCGGACGAATAGCGATGCTCTTCATCCTGACCTGGGTGCCGCTGGCCTGCCTCTGCGCCCTGCAGGGGGTGTTATTCGGACCCAACGTCGCCTTATCCCTGCTTGGAGATTTTTCGATTTATGGCAGCTACTTCGTAGGGCTTCCATTACTGGTGATTGCGGAGGTTGTGATCGACCCGAAGATTCGGCGCGTCGTCACGACATTCGACAAATCGGGGCTCATCGGTCCCGCTGCTATCCCGCTCTACCATTCGGCGCTCGAAAAGATTTTACGTCTTCGAGACTCCCGGTTGGCCGAATTATTGGTGCTCATGCTGGCGGCATTGCCTATGTTCATGCTCGTCGACCAACCGGAGTGGATTTCCAAGGAACTTACGACATGGCATGGGAATACATCCGGAGGCCTGAGCGACGCCGGCTGGTGGTTCGCCCTTGTCAGCAGCCCCGTCCTTCGATTTTTGCTTTTTCGCTGGCTGTGGCGCTATCTCCTCTGGAGTCTACTGCTGTTCCGCATAATGAAACTTGACCTGAACTTGGTGCCGACGCATCCAGATTTGCGCGGTGGGTTGGGGTTCGTGGTGGAGGCGCAGCGGCATTTCGGAATCCTGTTTGCCGCAACTGGCAGCTTCGTTGCCGGCAAATATGCAGACTCCATCGCGTATTTTGGCGTTCCCGTGGGCGACACGCCGATCGCGATGATTGTATTTGTGGTTATCGCTGTCTTTGTTGTCTTGTGTCCACTAGCGCTCCTAAGTCCGAAGTTGATTGCATTGCGGAAAGCGGGCCTCGTCCGGTACGACCGTTTGGCAAGAGCCCTGACAGAGTCATTTGACGAGAAGTGGACCCGAGAGGGAGCTGGGACGCGCGGATCGCTACTGGGTAGTCCAGATCCCTCGTCTCTCGCAGACTTCGTGAGCAGTTACAATGTGATTCGCGATCTGAGGACGGTACCCAGCGATAGAAAGTTACTGTTCCAGGTCGCGACGCAGGCCGCCGCTCCGCTCGCGATCGTTTGGTTTGTGGCGACACCGGCAGACCGCATCGTCGCCGCCCTGCTCAAGATGCTGCTGTAGGGGCAACCCAGAGACGCGTGACGAGCCGGGGTACCGCCGAAGGCCGCTCACGGCCTTGCAGGACACACATGCGATTTCGACCCTAGACTGTATGCCGGGCACAGGCCAACTCGACTCTATCGTCACGTGTCCCGTCCGCTGGCTACGCCAATTCCTCTGCCTGCGCGGCGCACCGTTTCGTGCGGCAATTCACCAAACAATTCATAATATTGTTCAGCAAAACGACCGAGGTGCCAGAAGCCAAACGTCAGAGCCAGATCGGTCACCGTGGTAGTCCTCGCACTTCTTCGCAGCAAAGTACGACGGACATTATTCAGCCGGATACGACGAAGGTACGTGGCCGGTCCCATGCCAAGAACGTTCTCGAACGCGCGATTAAGAGTTCGTCGCGGCACTTCGCAGATGGCGCAGAGTTCGGCGACCGAAGATCTGGCGAGGGGAGCTCTGTGCATGTACTGATCAACCTGCCGCACCAGGGCCGCGGCCCGATGGTCCGCTTCAACTGAATGCGCCGGACACTGCTGCTCGACGGCATCCAGAAAGTCGCTTACCAATTCCTCCTCGAACTTTGCCACCGCACTGCGAGAGTTGCGAATCTGCGGGCCTGATCGAATGATCGCCGCCGCTTCTGCAAAGTGCTCGATGGTTTTCTGTCGCGAGTTGGCGGGCAGTTCGAAGACTGACCAGGGCTCACGCATGGCCTCTTGAACGTGCGGGTGCAGCTGCTGAAGCTGCGGCGCCAGAACCTCATCCTGAACAGCGAAGCAGACGATCTTGCAGTTCCTGCCGTAAACTCCGTCGTGTTCCGCATTAGGCCGGTGAATCACTAAAGACCCGGCGTTAACCTCTATCCCGTGCTGCAACGACCGGCTAGCACTCTCCAGTAGCACCGAGAGCGTCCAAAGGTCAGGAAAAGTGCCGTTCCCGCGCAGCTGCAGGCTGGTTTCGACATAGGAGAACTGCCCGCCGCCCGGTAGCTCGAGGCGCACGTGGCGACCGCTTAAGGATCCGGGTTCAAGTTGGCGAATCTCCAGATTAGCGTCGGAAAGGACGGCTCCGTAGGAGTCGGCATCACGAATGATGTACTCGAAGTAGGCCGGAGGTCCCAGCTTGAGCTTGGGCATGACCAACCTGTTAACTGGCCCAAAGCGGATAGACAACGCTACCACTGCCCCCGCTAACTATGTAGGGGCTGTGTTGGCGTCCATTAGACCAGGGCCCCATGCAGCCCGAAAGCATTCGGGCACCTGATCCTTTTCAACGAGCCCGATACGGGCTGGGGCCGTTCACCGGCTACTTTGGCAGCGCACGTGGCCCTCGCTCGGATTCCTCAGGGAGTAGATGATTCTATTTGACTAGGAAGACGCAGCACTGCGCACCACCCTGCTGGTGTCTGAAGGATTCGTACGGATGAGTAGCCCTGACAAGGGCCTGCAACAATCGGCTCGGATGATAAGAATTTTTGGACTCGGCGATGAAGCATCAGTCGATTTCATTTACCTGGCACCCGTGCTCAACAAAGGCGTAACCGTCCGCGACATGTGCGAGGTTGCGAGAATTACTCGGAGCTTAGCTCGAGTGCCGATCTTGGCGTCCTCGACCGCAACCGCGAGATGTGTGGGAATCCGGTCTCTTCATTGCTGACGCGCGGCTATACCGGCAGCGGCACGAACGCCTCCGTCTCTTACGCTCGGGGCTTGGGCTCATCACACTGCCGATGGTGGCACAAAGGGCCGAGTGAGTACTTAGTAGGGGGTAACAGATGAATAATGCGAACAATGGTCTGCGCAAATCAGCGCTTGTGATGAAGATTACGGGCTGGGGTGTCATTGCTTTCTCGGCTCTCGGGTTTGTCTATACCCCTGGAGTCTGGTGGGGCATGCTTCCGCCGGGATTCCCACATATCGGTCCGGACCATCCAGAGTCGCCTTATCAAGCGTTACACCCGTACATATACATGATCCTCGTCCTGTATCTGGCGTGGTCGATTCTGATGATCCGCGGCGCCAAGGACCCCAGAGCTAACGCCGCTTTGTTCGACTACGGCATCCTCGCCAACCTTCTTCACGGTCTGCTGATGTTAGTGCAGGCCTTCATCGTTCCGAACGAACATGCGCACTTGTGGACGGACGTGCCCTTCCTACTGGGGGTGAGCCTTATTTTGTGGATCTATCACCCCAATCGAGTGGCCCCCAGAGATCTCAAGGCCGTGATGAGCACGTAATTAGGAACAGGCGAAGACAGAAGAAGGAACGAAACTACACTTTCGACGGGAGAGTACGATGAAACGCTTCGCGAGTTGTATTTTCACTTTGGCGTTGCCGGTACTGCTGATTGCGATGTTCGGTTGCAACAAGTCAGGGCAGGCACCGAGCACGGCAGAGCAGGAGCGAGGCGCTGTCGCGCACCCGCAAGACTGGCCGATGGACCGGACCGTGCTCCCGCTCGCGGAACCAAATTATCCGGCAATCACCGAACTCGACGTTCGCAAGTCCAAGGCGCCGCCTCTGTTCCAAGTCAAGGCTCCGCAGGGAGCACCGAATGTGATCGTGATTCTCCTCGACAATCTCGGATTCGGGGCTACGAAGCCGTTCGGCGGCGTGATCAACATGCCAACACTAGAACGCCTTGCCAAGGCTGGGGTGACTTACGTCAATTTTCATACCGCGCCGCTGTGTTCGCCAAGCCGTCAGGCGCTTCTTACCGGACGTAATCCACATAGTGTCAACATGGGAGCGGTCACTGAGCTAGCCACCGCCTATCCGGGACAAAACTCCACGCTCCCGCTTAGCAAGGCGCCACTGCCCGAGATTTTGAAGCTGAACGGATATAGCACGGCCATGTTTGGCAAGAGCCATGAATTCACTCCCTGGGAGACGGGCCTCACCGGTCCGTACGACCAGTGGCCCACCGGTACCGGATTTGAGAGGTTCTACGGAGTCCTAAGTGCCGAGGCCGATAATTTCGCGCCACCCCTCACCGACAACTTGAACCTGGCGGACGTGCCGAACGATCCCAACTACTACTACCCTACGGATCTGGCCAACCATGCCATCGCGTGGATCCGGACCGAGAAGTCTCTGACCCCTGAGAAGCCCTTCTTCATTTACTACTCCTCGCCGGGGACGCATGCACCGAGTCAGGTACCGACGGAGTGGCGCGACAAGTACAAAGGCAAGTTCGACGAGGGCTGGGACAAATACCGTGAGGAAATTCTGGCCCGACAAAAACAGCTCGGGATCGTCCCGCCCAACACGCAACTCACGCCCAAGCCCCTACCGAAGGAGATGCCAGATTGGGCTATCTGAGCGCCGATGAAAAGAAAGTCTTCACACGGCAGGAGGAGATTTTTGCGGCCTATGCCGAGGAGGCCGACCATGAGATCGGCCGCGTGCTGCAGGCGATCGAAGACATGGGCGCGATGGACAACACTCTAGTCATCTATATCACGGGTGACAACGGATCCAGCGCCAACGGCGGTCCGATCGGCCGGTTCAATACCTACTACAGCTACAACCAGCTACCGGAGACAGTTGCCGACCAGGTTAAGCATTTGGCCGAGTTCGGCGGGCCGGAGTCCGCCATGACGCCTCCCATCGGCTGGGCAATTGCTGACAATACCCCGTTCGCCTATGCGCAGGGTAATACGTCCTACGGGGGCACCACCAACGGCGTGGTTATTTATTGGCCGAAGGTGATCAAGGCGAAAGGCGAAATTCGGTCGCAGTACCACCACTTGATCGATATCGCTCCGACTGTGTTGGAGGCAGTAGGGCTGCCCCAACCGAAGAGCGTTAACGGCACGCCCCAGAGCGCGATGGAAGGCGTGAGCATGGTTTATAGCTTCAATGACGCACAGGCCAAGTCACTGCACACTGTGCAGTACGCGGAGTTCCAGGGCAATCGAGGGATCTACAAGGACGGCTGGTATGCGCTTACGTTGCACAAAGTGGCGTGGGAATCTCAGCCCCGGACACCCTTCGACCAGGACAAGTGGGAGCTCTACAACACTACAGAGGACTTCAGTTGCGCGATCGATCTGGCCGCGAAGAATCCGGATAAACTCAAGGAAATGCAAGCTGCGTTTCTAACTGAGGCAGTCAAGTACAACGTGCTGCCGCTAGACGACCGCGTCTACGAGCGATTCAACCCCACCATCGCTGGGCGCCCCGACTTCATGGGGGGGCGAACGTCATTGACGGTGTACGAAGGCATGATCGGCATGAAGGAGAACGCCTTTATCAACACGAAGAACAGCTCGTACTCCATCACGGCGGACGTGGAGGTCCCCCGGACCGCTGCGTCAGGCGTGATTCTCGCGCAGGGCGGGACTCACGCTGGCTGGAGCCTATATGTGAAAGACGGCAAGCCGAAGTTCGCCTACAACTACCTCGGCAAAGTCACCACCATAGGCTCCGCCGAGCGTTTGCCTGCTGGTCGCGTCACTGTCACTTACGATTTCGTTTACGACGGGGGAAAACCTGGCGCGGGCGGTACAGGCACAATCTTCATCAGCGGGAAAAAGGTCGCGAGCGGCCAAATCGAGCGTACTATTCCGTTTCTGTTCGGAACTGAAACGGCTGACGTGGGCATGGACCTCTACACTCCCGTGACCTCGGATTACAAAAAGGGCGACAATGGGTTCACAGGGAAAATCAATAAAGTGACCATCGATCTAAAAAAGACGAATGCTTTGACTGAGGCAGCGGAAAAAGGCGCCGAGGAGAAAGAGGCCGAGGACGCTCTCGACAGAGACTGAAGCCAGCAGGCGAAAGACGCGGGAGAGCCTCAACGCGCCAATTGCTTGGTATCGCCAAAAAGGCGCCGACTTTTCGCTTTTCATGCGGCCCTATTGGCCGAAGACCGCGGTCATCGGCGGTTCGTGGGCACCGCCGGCTGTGCAGCGTGCAGGCTGAGCACTTGGTCACCATGAGATCCTGAGGTACCACTCAGCGGAATCTGACGGGCAGCTTCCAGGAGTTAATCGGTGATTGAGATCAAGGATTTCGCGACCCTCGCCGTGCCTATCGCACCGGTCCTCGTGGTGATTCCACTTCAGCGGCAAGCCGCGCACCATCAGCAGCGGGAAATGTCCGAGACCGCCGTGGTCCCGCGCAAAACCTTCGGAGTGGTAGGTCAGCTGCTGGCGCAGCGAAATCGATCACGCCGTGCCCGGAGCGCACTTGGCCCCTGGCTTGCGCTCACAGCTGCGGGGGCGCTTCCGGCGCTCGCTATGGCCGACACCCAGGCCGGTTCAGAGGCAGGCAAGCTGACCTACGAAGCCTCCATATACGGGTATCTGCCAGCCATCGACGGCACGACAACATTCCCGGCCGGAGGCTCGGGCGTCAATGTCAGTGCTTCCAAGATCCTCGAGAACCTGAATTTCGCTTTCATGGGCGCGTTCGATGTCCACAAGGGTCCGTGGGGCGTGTTTACAGACCTTATGTACGTGAACCTCGGCGCATCGAAGGTAGCGAGTCGGGATTTCACGATCGGCAACATTGGTCTGCCCGCAGGGACCGCCGCGAATCTGAACCTGGACCTCAAGGCTTGGGTGTGGACGCTTGCCGCAGAATACCGGGTGTGGGATGAGCCGGCACTGAAGATGGATCTGCTCGGCGGTACGCGCTATTTCGACCTGGCACAGAAGCTGACCTGGACCATCACCGGCAATCTCGGGCCGATCAACCCTGGCAGTCGTTCCGGCAGCGCTGAGGCCGGCGGCCCGCTTTGGGACGCGATCCTGGGCGTCAAGGGCCGCGTCACCCTCGGGGCAGGCAGCAAGTGGTCAGTGCCGTTTTACCTGGATGGTGGCGCGGGCGACTCCAACCATACCTGGCAGGCTGCGGCAGGCATCGCGTACTCCTTTCAATGGGGCGCCCTCATTGGGATGTGGCGCTACCTCGACTACGGTCTGTCAGGGAACAAGGTCAGCGGCGTTAGCTTCAACGGACCTTTGTTCGGTGCCACGTTCCACTGGTGAACTCCGGCTCCCTCGTAAGGCCTGATCTTCAGCAACCGACGCATCAATGCGAGGCTTCGGCGCGTTTGAAACTCGTGAAAACCACCAACCAGATATCGCGGCTACGCTTCAGGTCGGAGCGCAAGTTGCGAATTCTCAGCGCGTGGGTCGTTGCATTACTCACATGCGTCGCTTGCGCGAGCCGGCACGAGCTGCCGCCCAAGGCGGAGCTTCAAGCGCAGATCGAGTCGATGCGCGAAGCGGTTGCGGAGAAAGTGCGCGATGCACCGCGCGCCGCGCGGCTGACTAAGGCGATCGACGGTTACGAGACGGAGCTGTTGTCGTTCGGAACCGCTTTCAAAACCTTCCGCGTCAAGCTGCTGACGCTGAACTCGCGCTCGGATGCCACGCGTGCGGAGTTCGATGCCCTGGCTGACGCATTCGCCCGAGAGCGCATTGCAACTCGTACTCGCCTGATCAAGCTACACCTGGAAATGATCGCTGCGACTACCGGCGACGAATGGAAGGGCCTCGCGAAGCACGAGCGGGCGGTGCTCAGCGTTCCACCGGAATACTAAACGACATGTTGATGGCGCTACTTCTCGGCTACCTGTTGCTCGGCGCCAGCAGCAGTGGTGGCCCGTGGTTTCTTGGCGGCGGAACCTATCACCAGTTGAGTAAAGAAATCGACAAGCTCGAGCCCGCCAAGGACAAGCGCAAGGAGATCGATCGCACTCTCAAGGAGATCGAGGCGGAGGGCGCGAAGCTGAAATCCGAGCGCTCCAAACTAGCAAAGGACACCTTGGCAGCGCTCGAGAATCACGACACCCCGGCCGAGCGGTTCCAGGAGCTCGCGCACCGCGCGGACGCGATCAATACCGACGCGAATAAGAGCCTGCTTGACCTGCGCTTCACGCTGAGAAGCGAGCTGTCCGAAAGCCAATGGAGGCAACTCTTTCCGCCGCCTCCGGTTGCGCCATCTCCCTAGGAAGCCGCCGGATGACAAGGCGCGTGATGTCTCGGTACGCGCAAGAGCCCGAAGGCTCCGACCGAGCGCGAGCATTATGCCCCGCCTCGGGTTCTGCGGAGTCCGCCAACCGAGCGCGTGCGCGCTTCGGTTATAGCGGACACAGGAATGCAATGGACCCGCGCCGCCTTGCCTGCCTTCATCTCCTGTACCGCGCGGAGCAACTGTGCGCCAATGTTGCGCTTAGCGTCGCGCCTACGGAGATCCCTTGCGGTCATCTCTGACATCTATTGCCTCTCGAATTGTCTTCAATGACGCATCATTAGAACGCAATCAGAGTCGCCATAGCCGCAAGGCGCAATGGTTCGCTACACCCTGAAAATCGCGATCGCTCGACAGCATCAACAACCCATGGCGGATACACAATTGCGCCAAGAGCGCTTCGATCGTGCCAATTCGAACACCATGACGACGGCACGTATTTCAAAGCGCCGCCGCTTCGACGTGATCGGCTCGATCGGGCACGAGCAGGGGAAGTGCGGAGAACGGCTCCAGAATCTGCTCAGGCGCCTTTGGCCCAGAGAAGCCCTGCAGTAGCTCCTGCAGTACCAAGCCCGTCGTGGGGATCGGTTCGCCGCTCTCAATCGCCTTAAGCAGGGCGGCGACCTGTGGAGCAGACGAAGGCCCACCACGTCGCAGCGCAAGCGACCAGACGCTGGTGTCAACGAAGAGACTCAACTGCGTGAGCCTCCGACTTGTAGTCATAGCTCTGGTCCGACTCGAGCTTGCCCATGAGCTCGAGCAAGCGCTTCTGCTTGCGCCGGGCAATGAATTCCTGCAGTGCTTTGGTGACCGCGGCTTTTTTTGTCCGCTCGCCGCTGAGTTCCAGCGCGCGCTCGATGAGATCCGGATCGATGGACAGATTGGTAGCCATGTGTGAACCGGCGCGCGAGCCGCCACTTTAGTCCGAGGATGCTGGAGCGCTTCCGAAGCCTTTCGTGACATAGATACGCGAGCAAGTCGCAGGTCCGGCCTCAAGCCGTGACCTCAGTCCCAGCGAGGCGCCAGCCGTCTGGGTAGGCTTCGTGTTGAGGAAGTCGCTCATTATGTTAGTCAAGTACGCCATGGCTGCCATGGCCGTGTGTGCGGCCGCGGTCTGCAGCGCATCGCCCCCCACCTATAAATACGTCGATGCCGACGGCGTGGCTCATTTCACAGACAAGCCGGACTCGAGACGATACGAATTGTTCGATCTAACTCGCAAGGAGTTGACGCGCAGTGGCGATCACTATGACCCCGGGCTCCTGGCGCGGGCCGCGCGGTACGACGCCATCATTGAGGCGGCGGCGAAATCCGCAGGCGTTGAGCCCAATCTGCTCAGGGCCGTAATCGTCGTCGAATCGGGTTTCAATTGCCGTGCTGTCTCGAAGCGCGGCGCAGTTGGCCTTATGCAGCTCATGCCTGCGACGGCGACGCGGTTTGGCGTGTCCAATCGCTACGATCCGCGGCAGAACGTGCGGGGCGGCGCCCTGTACCTTGGCTTTCTAATCAATCGGTTTCGCCAGAACGTGCGTCTAGCGCTCGCCGCCTTCAATGCCGGCGAAGACGCGGTGGATCGCAATTCGGGGCAGATTCCGCCCTTCATCGAAACGCTTGAATACGTCCCGAAGGTCCTGAAGATCTACCAGGCGCTGACCGAGCAACAGCAGCGTCAAACTACTTTGGCTGCGTTGCCGCGAATGTAGGGCCGGCGAAATCCCGGTACTCTTCCTGTCAATCGACGGCTTCCCCGGGTGCACAGAGCGTTCCGGGGCCCGAGACGAATTCGTACCCCTGGGGATGCCCTGCAATTCGCAATGAGTGCGCATACAGGGTGGATGCCTGCACCTCGAAGCGCAGTCGTTTTTCCGACAGGGTAAAATGCACCGCGCGTGGTGGAAATCCAATGCCGAGCTCTAGCGTGAGCGCGCACCCGCTTGTTCACTGGACCGAGGGCGGCAAGGCGTGCTCCGCGCGCTGGCGCTCGGAGAGCGGGGCGCCGCCCGCCAGGCACGTGGTCGTCGCCGATGACCACATCACGGCCGACGATGCTTATGGCCTCGCGTGCCAGGGCACGGCACTCCTGTGGCGGGGCGATTTCCAGAACGCGCGTCAGATGCTGCTTGCGTTGGCGAGTCGCGCCGACCGCCAGCCGCGCAAGCAAAAAACATCGACCGCGTCCTCGGTGCCCGCATCGCCTATCGAAGCCTTCCACCTCTATCGCCAGGCCCGATCACAACGGGCGCGTACGCTTGGTGCGCTGCTGATGCCGCTTGATGAGGACTACGGCATTCCGTTGCGACGAGCGCCCGACATCCGGCAAGCCTGCGTGGAGGCCTACGGCCCGGGAGAGGGACTCTCGGTTGTCTCGCTGCGAGCGTTGCTCGGCCTCATAGGTGCGCACGAGTGGCGCACCAAGGGAATTGAAATCGCCGCGATCGGGGGGCGAATCCATCCGCACTACGGGGTGTTCGCGCCGATTCGCTCCGAATACGTCGATCTGGTCGCCACGGCGCCTCTGCCCGCCTCGAGGTCATTGCCCAGCGTGGCCTTCGACATCGGCACCGGCACGGGCGTGCTGGCCGCCGTGCTCGCGCGCCGCGGATTCACGCGTGTGGTCGCTACCGACCGGGATCCCCGCGCGCTGGTGTGCGCTCGGGAGAACCTCGAGGGTCTCGGGTTGGGGAAGCAAGTGGAGGTGGTGCAGGTCGATCTCTTTCCCGCAGGGCGGGCCGCGCTCGTGGTTTGCAACCCGCCCTGGATTCCCGCGCGGCCGAGCTCTCCCATCGAGCGCGGGATCTACGACCCCGAGAGCCGCATGCTGCGTGGGTTCCTTGGCGCGCTGCCCGCGCACTTGGAGCCAGGGGGTGAGGGTTGGGTGATCCTCTCGGATCTCGCGGAGCACTTGGGCCTGCGGCCGAGGTCGGAGCTGCTTGCTGCATTCCACGCGGCAGGATTGAAGGTCGTGGATCGAAGCGATGTGCGGCCGAAGCATCCCCGCGCGTCCGACGAAAGCGACCCGCTGCACGCCGCGCGCGCAGCCGAGGTGACATCGCTCTGGCGTCTTGCCGTGCGGTGACTTCGGGCTTTGTCTTACGGCATGCCGATCGTGGGCGCGCGCTCAAAGCGCTTCCAGCAGTTTCGCGGCGCGATTGTAGTGGCGAGAATCGACCCAGAAGAGCATGCCGAACCGACCTTCTCCCGCCGCGACGGCATCAGCGGCAATCACGTTGATTTTCGCCCCGGCAACTTTGGCGAGTGGCGGTACCGCGGCTCCGACCTCGTCCGTCCCCTGCGCGAGAAAGGCGCGCTTGGTCCGGCTCAATTTCCACTTGTGCCGCTCTGCGGCCGCCTTGAGGCCGTCGATATCGTCGGTCACGATGTCGATCTGCGCCTTGTTGCGCCCCTGCGGAAATCCGGAGAACGCGAGCAGATTGAGGTTTGCGTCACGCAGTGCTTCGAGGATACGAGCCGCCTCCCCGGGTTTGCTCGCCACCGTGACGTACGCGTAGACGACTTTGCGAATCGTGGTTGGCATTGTAGCTCCCTAAGCAGCGCGGACGGCTGTTATAGCGCTATCTCGGGTGCAACTCCACGATGTCGCCATCGGCGACGCAGTGCTCCGGCCCCACCCTCTGGCCGTCGAAGGCCTAACCAACGCCTCGACCTGGACGCCGTTGGTGGACTTGCAGGAGGAAAGTGACCGCTTCGTGGTGTGTGCGGATGTGCCGGGGGTCGAGCTCAAGGACATAGAAGTCTCCGCCGAGGACGGCACCTTGACCATTCGCGGCGAGCGACTGGCGAGGGAGCACGTGAAAAGCGGCGGCTTCGAACACATCGAGTGCGTCGCCGGGAGGTTCTTGCGACGCTTCACCCTGCCCGATTCGGCACGAGCTGAGGGGATCAAAGCACGGTATACCGATGGCGTGCTCGAGATCGAGATTCCCAAGCAGCCGCGAGTCGAGACCAAGCGAATTGCGGTAACGGTCAATTGAAGTCCGGCAATCCGCTGCAGCCTCGAGAAGTTCGGCCGTGGCGGCGACACAGTAGTGTCGTCCGCCATGGGCCTTTGAAGAAGCACCGGCCCCCGCGCGACTGACGCGCTATCGCGGGACCGGCAGGTCCGGAGCCCTAGATATGGACTGAAATTTTGTGGAAGCCCGCTGGCAGCAGATCAGGGACGAAGTGCACGCAAACTGGGGGAGGCTCACCTCCGTTCACCTCGACCTAATTGCGGGCAGGCGCGGGTGTCTTTCGAATGAGATTAGAGAAGCGTATGGCGTCACCAGCGAGGAAGCCGAGCGACAGATCAAGGCCTTCGAAGCGCGCAATCAACATCCGCGTCCCGTGAGCTTTCGTTGAGCGGACTGTTCTGGGTGCGCATCCGTCGACACAGTCCACAGCGCACGGTATTAGGCGGGTGCCCGCTCGTTGGGGCTAAGTAGTCTCGCGCTTGCGAGGACGTTCCCGCCGTCACGGAAACGCATACAAGGGCTCACGCGACCCACACACCGCTCTAACCAGTTCTGGTGACATGTTCAGAAGCCGAAACTGACACCAACCAACGGTTCCACCGGACCTCTCGGGAAATTCCTTAGCCCAGTCTAAGGGGCTCCACGGCTTGCGCTGGTTGCCGACCTCTGACATAACTCACCGCGCGAAAACGCTCGGCAACCGTGGGGAGACGCACGCTCAGTCATGCGTAGAAACACGCGCGGCTCATGGAAGCGTCGGGGGCGCGCGTCGAGTCGCGGCTGCCTTTGATTCGCCGGCCGATACGCTACACCAAGAATGAACGTGGATGCCTACCTGAGAGGGCGTTTCGACCATGGTGAGAACCGCTAGCACTTGCGATGCCGCGCAATTCACGGGGCCGCCCAGTGGAGGAGGAGCAATGGGCCTCCTCGACCTCGTGGCGATTGGCGGCTTGATTCTGATCCGCTCTTCTTCGAAAAACGACAGCGAAGGGAAGGTCACAAATGCGCACCCGTTCCAATAGGTGGATTTCCGGTTTGCACGTCGTCATTGCTTTGATGCTTGCAGTGGCAAGCTCTGCCGCCAGCGCACAGTCGCCGAGCAACTCAAAGCACTTTTTCTGGGGGCCGGGTCAGCCGAACACGCCGGGTCCCTCGGCCGTGACAAATGACCTCATTTACCACGGCGGCAACGCTGGTTCCGGCGCGATAGGCGTGGAGACGGTCCCGGCTGTGTATCTGGTGTTCTGGGGACCGGATTGGGCGAACGGTTTCACTACGGCCGACGCCAACGGCAGCGTATACACGAGTCGGCAGCTGCAAACCTATGTGACTTCGTTCCTGACCAATCTCGGCGGCACGTCCTGGGACGCCATCCAGGACGAGTACTGCAACAACGTACCGGCGGGCACGACCAGCTGCGCTGCGGTTGGTGGAGGCAATTACGTCACCGATCCGCGCAAGCAACTCAAGGGTGTATGGAGCGATCCGACGCCCGTGCCGAGTGACATCGTGACGCTGGGCCTGGCGGAGAACGTTGCGGACGATCCGCTCGCAGCGGAGGCCATACGCGCCTCGACACACTTCGGCTACGACCCGAAGGCGACGTACATCATCCTGACGCCGCCCACGACGATCGGCACCGGGCAGCCCGTCTATTGCGGTTACCACACGCAGACGACCAGCGTCGACGGCTACGGCAATCCGTATCGCGTGCAGTACGCGTTCATACCGTTCCTCAACATGAACTGGCCGGGGCTCGGCGCCGGCGGCTGCGGCATGAACTCTGTCAACGTCATCAGCGACAGCTTCGGCCACGGCGTCTTCGACGGATACAGCATCGTCGTTGGCC
>Ga0307477_10000457_pt1 | contig 45003 bp, 35 predicted proteins | sample atmos_gasesECM2C_FD_203316 | JGI IMG/M metagenome (GOLD analysis project Ga0307477, IMG submission 203316) | Hardwood forest soil microbial communities from Morgan-Monroe State Forest, Indiana, United States - atmos_gasesECM2C_515 | ecosystem: Environmental > Terrestrial > Soil > Temperate... | reverse complement strand
TTGTCAAGCTAAAAAAACGATATTCTAGCGGCGGCGCTGCTTTCATATTTCCATATTTTCCATATTTCCATATAACGATATCTCCGTATAACTATATCTCCGCGATCGGGTCTATCCGGGCGTTTCAATAGGCCGGGTTAGAGGTTCCAAAAGATGTTTCTGTGGTGGGCTTCGACGACATTAGACTTGCTGTGCACGACAACCCAAGGCTCACTACTGTGCGCCAGCTGCTCGAAAAAATGGGCGGATGCCGGCGAGCAAGACGGAAGCTCTCCGCAGTATAATGGCCAAGCTCCTGACATTTATCATCATTAATCTATAATCTATGCCCCAATCTATGCCCCGGCGCCCTCTTCTTTCCATGTGCTGTGTGCTGCTACTGTCTGCCTGCTCGCTGGCCGCCCAGAATAACTCCTCCACCACTCCGGTTCCGCAGTTCGTGGATGTCGCGCCGCAGGTCGGGTTGACAGTTTCGCATCTGGCCTCCAAGGAGCAGCACTACATCGTTGAATCCATGGGCGGCGGAGTGGGCTTCTTTGACTGCGACAATGACGGCCGGCTCGACATCATCGTAACCAACGGATCAAGTGTTGACCGCTACCGCGCCGGCGGCGACCTGATGGTCACGCTTTATCACCAGGGCGCCGACGGCAAATTCACCAACATCACCGAGCAGGCCGGACTCACCGTGAAAGGCTGGGGCATGGGCGTTGCCGCGGCCGATTTCGACAACGACGGCAATCTGGACCTGTTCGTCACTGGCTACGGACACAGCGTCCTCTATCGAGGACTCGGCAACTGCAAGTTTCAAGATGTCACCGAGAAGGCCGGGCTTGGCGGAATTACCGGCTTCGCCACCGGCGCCGCCTGGGGCGATTATGATCGCGACGGCCGCGTGGACTTGTTCGTCTCCCGTTATGTCCACGTAGATATGGACCATCTGCCCGCCTTCGGCAGCGACGAAAAATTCTGCCGCTTCAAGGGCGTGCTAGTGCAATGCGGACCCTGGGGGATGCCGGGTGAAGCCGGCAACTATCTGTTTCACAATCGCGGTGATGGCACCTTCGAGGATGTCTCCAAAAAGGCGGGAATGGACAATCCACACCACCGCTATGGTCTGGGCGCAATCTGGGCCGATTACGATAATACCGGCTGGCCAGATCTGTTCGTGGCGAACGATGCCGGCCCCAACTTCCTTTACCACAACCGTCACGACGGCACCTTCGATGAGGTCGGCATGCTGTCCGGCGTGGCCCTCGGCAGTGACGGCCAGGAACTCGGCAACATGGGAGTGGATTTCGCCGACTACGATCATGACGGCAAGCTCGACCTGTTCGTGACCGAGTACACTGACCAGGCCAACAACCTCTACCGGAACCTCGGCGGAGGCACCTTCTCGGTTATGTCCTGGCCGGCGAAACTCGGCCAGCCAAGTTTTCGCTATGTAAAGTGGGGCACCGGTTTCGTAGATTTCGACAACGACGGCTGGGTGGACCTATTCGTGAACAATGGGCACGTCTATCCCCAGGTGGACGCCATCCCCGGCAGCCCTGGCTACAAAGAGCCCATGCAGATGTTCCGTAACAATCACGACGGAACGTTCGAAGATATTTCCAAAGCCTCAGGCGTGTTTGATATGCCGCCCGAATCGCGCCGCGGCGCTGCTTTTGGCGACGTTTATAACGACGGCAACATTGACATTCTGGTGCTCAACATCGGCCAGGCGCCGTCGCTGCTGATCAACAAGACCCGCAACAGCAACCATCGCGTTGCCTTTCACTTGATTGGAACCAAGAGCAATCGTGCCGCCATCGGCGCGCGGGCCACCATTCACGCCGCCGGAGTCATGCAGTTCAATGAAGTTCGGGGCGGCGGCAGCTATCTCTCGCAGAACGACCTGCGCCTGCACTTCGGCCTGGGCGCGGCCGACAAGATGGATACGGTGGAAGTTTCCTGGCCCAGCGGCCAGACCGACACGCTGCGCGATGTCCCCGCCGATTTCATCTACACCATCACGGAGGGCAAGAGGATCACTGCTCGCGTCCCGCTATCTTCGCCGCTTAAGCCGGACCCTTCCGCCTCCGCAGCGACCGAGAACCATTGACTTCCCTCCAACTGTAGCTTGCGTTGCTAGCCGCCATTGAGGTGATCAGACTAGAATCCCAAATATGTTGAGGTCTGTCTCGTTTCTTGGCGTCCTGCTCCTGATCATTTTAGTGACGCCTCGCGCCTTCCTAATATCCGCAGAGTCGGCGTCGAGTAAGTCAGCGTCGAGCAAGAGCAAAGAAGTCAGTACTGCAACTGAAATTCGGCTGATCGATCCCGGTTGGTGGCCGACCAAGGGAACTGCCGCGCGCGATCAGTATGTAGGCTCGGAGACTTGTGGACGCTGCCATCAGAATATAGTCGAGACGCAGAAGAATACGCCTATGGCTCATGCAGTGAAACCAGCAACGGCGGATGCGTTCACTAATATTCCCCACGTAATGCGCTTTCGTACCGGGTCCTACGATTATTTACTCTCTCAAACGGCGACCGGGGCAGAGTATTCGACCACCAACGGCCAGCAGTCCACCTCAGAGGCCGTAAGCTGGGTATTCGGGGACCGACAGTTCGGCGATACTTTTCTGTATCAGCAGAACGGAGTCTATTTTGAGAGCCGGGTGAGCTACTATAGGGCTATAAACGGACTGGACCTCACAACCGGAAGGACTGCGTTTCGGCCTAACCGCTTCGAGACTGCGCTTGGCCGGCGCATGTCGCCGGATGAGCCTCCGTTGTGCTTCGGGTGCCATTCCACTGCCTCGAGTACGGATGGTGTATTTCGCCCCGAACGATTGATTCCGGGCGTTACCTGTGAAGCATGCCATGGCCCGGGAGCGCAACACGTGGCGCAGATGAGCCTGGAAGATGCGAGTACTCCGACGTTCATTCTCAATCCTGCGCGCCTCAGCCCGGCTGACTCGGCGGATTTCTGTGGTGCCTGTCACCGTACTTCTGCCGATGTCAGCCTCAACTCCATAACCGGGATCTTTACGCTGCGGTTTCCTTCCTACCGTTTAGAGAAAAGTCGCTGCTGGGGAAATGGCGATGCACGACTCAACTGCATAGCGTGCCACGACACCCACAAACCCCGAGTGCAAGAGGCTGCCTTCTACGACAAAGTGTGCGTGAGCTGCCATTCGCCCGCGAGTGCGGGCTTGAAAGACCGAGGTCATGCGATCGGCATCTGCAAAGTTGCAAACCGCGACTGTGTGAGTTGCCATATGCCGAAATATACGATTCCTTCCATGCATACCGACTTCACGGACCACAAAATAGCAGTGCACGGAAACCAGTTCACCGAATGAGTAATCGGAGCAGAAGCATTCTCAGAGCGGCGCGCATTGTAGGCCTCAACCTGGCATGGATGTGTCCGCTTTTCCTTTGCGGATTTGGGCTGCGACATACATCGGTGAACGCGCAAGAGAAGGCGGCGCAGCCAAAGTTTAAGAACCTCCAAGTTTTGAAGGACGTTCCTCCGGACCAACTGATTCCGGCGATGCAGTTCATAACGGCGTCGTTGGGCGTCGAGTGCGAGTTCTGCCATGTTCGCGATGCCTTCGATAAGGACGACAAACAGTCGAAGCAAACCGCCCGCCGCATGATGCAGATGATGTTCGACCTCAATGCGAACCAATTTCACGGTGAACGAGCTGTTACCTGCTACACGTGCCACCGCGGTTCTGCTAAGCCCGCGAGTATACCGATGGTGGACAGCAAGGCGCCGTACGTTTCCGAGGCTCGATTGGCAGCGGACCCAGCGGCCGAGGGTCGGACCGATCTGCCATCGGCGTACGATGTGATCGAAAAGTACATAAAAGCAGTTGGAGGCGCCGCTGCGATCCAGAATGTGTCGAGCCGCGTCGAAAGCGGCACCGTCACGTTCGGCGTCGGGCCTGGCTTTCCTATTGAAATTCTTTCCAAATCACCGTCCCGACAGGCAATGATTGTGCATTTGGCCGCGGGAGACAGCTCCACGGTATTTGATAGGCAGAACGGATGGTTCAAGTCCCCGGCAGGCCCTGTTCAGGACATGCCTCAAGCTGACATCGAAGGCGCGAAGCTGGACGCCGATTTGCAATTCCCGATCAATGTGAAGAAGAACTTCCAGGAGTTGAAGGTCATAAGAACAGAAACGTTTAGTGACCACGACGCGATCCTGTTATTTGCCACGAACTCGTCTGGCCCGCCCCTGGAGTTGTATTTCGACCGGCAGACCGGGCTGTTGCTCCGGCAACTGCGTTTTGGCTCGTCGCCCCTCGGTCTTAATCCCACCCAGATCGAATACGGTGATTACAAAACATTCGATGGCGTACAAGTTCCTCTGCACCTGGTTATTACCCGGCCTAATCGAACGCTGGATATCCATTTGCTCCAAGTCACACAAAATGTCCCCGTAGATGACGGGAAGTTTGCGCGTCCGTAGGCTCTGGCGCGTGGCCCACTCAAGCGTGGGGATGTTCACACGTCACAGACATGATCCGCCTGACAAGCTAAATTGTCCTCATGCCATGCGGCGGGTCGCACCGCCGCCGTGTTCTAGAACGACTGGGAGAACCGGGCTTCCCAGGAACTCGCCCAGCTTGGCTGTCGCCTTGAACTGTGGAATGGGATCGACTTCCTTGAATGCGGAAGTGAACGCATTCGAAAGACTCCAGATCGTCCGCGACCGGTGAGTTACACGCAAGGAACTCCGTCGACGAATACAGGGCGAAGTGAAGCGGGTATCACTTTCAGCAGAAGGAAACTCGCTCTTGTGGGGTTAGCCATTGCGACGGCGCCACTCGTCGCATCCTCGGCCCTGGACTTTCGCTGGGTGCACCGACTTGCTGCGGAGCCGCCTTCGCGATGGCCGTCGTGGCATGGCGAGATCGGAGCATTCTGCTGAAGGTAGCGAGAGGAATGTCCTGGTCCGTCCTTCCGCTCGTGGCTGGACTCTTCGTCATCGTAGAAGCATTCCAGAATGCGAGTCTCCTACGTTTAGGACTCCCGGGGATGCAGGCACTCACGCACACTTCCACATCGATCGCCAAGGGGGCGGCAGCTCTTGTGGTAGCGTGACTCGCGAGTGGAATGAATAATCTACCCGTGGGTCTGATGAGCGGTGCCGCGATTCAGCACGCGCGGCAAACAAGCATTGTGGCGCACGCGATCCTGATCGGAGTCGATCTGGGTCCCAATCTCCGTGACAGATTCGCTCGCCACGATTCTCTGGCTCATTGCTCTTCGGCGTGAAAAGGTTGTGATCACTGCCTGGGAATTCTTCAAAATCGGCATCATCGCCATGCGGTAGCGCTGATCGCCAGTTTGCTTGTCTTGTGGAAATGACGACGATATTCAGTCATGCTGCAAGCATACCAAGCGATCCTCAGTGACGGCATCGACCGATTGCAATCTGGAAATTCACTCCGTGACCGAGATTCGTTCTCTCGGTCGCAGCATGCCGCGCCGCAAGGCCCGTTCCTTCATCAACACGAAGAAAACTGGAACCAGAATCAGGACGTGAATTGTTGACGTAATCATTCCGCCGACCATCGGAGCGGCAATCGGCTTCATCACATCAGAACCAATACCACTCGCCCAGAGGATCGGAATCAAGCTGGCGAGAACAGCACCAACCGTCATTAGCTTTGGCCGGAGCCGCTGGACTGCTCCCTCGATCGCTGCTGCCTCAACATCTGCGTTGGTGAGCAGAACGCCCGAAGCCAACTTGTGATCCAGAGCTTCATGGAGATAGACGACCATGACGACGCCCGTCTCCACCGCGATGCCGAAGAGAGCGATGTAGCCGACCCAGACTGCGACGCTGAAGTTGTAGCCAAGCAACCACTGCAAGATCAGCCCGCCGGTCATGGCATAGAACGTAGGAAAGATCAGGACCATGGCCTCAGTTAGGGAGTGGAAGACCATGTACAGGAGCAGGAAAATCACGAAGAACACCACGGGTAAGATGATCTTCATCCGTTCCTTCGACCGAAGCTGGAATTCGTATTCGCCCGACCACTGATAGCTGTATCCCGCGGGTAATTGCAACTTTTGGCGAAGCATCTTGCCGGCCTGGTCTACGAAGCCACCGTAGTCGGTGGTGTTGAGATCAATGTAGACATATCCGGTGAGCTGGCCATCTTCATCGCGGATCATCGCCGGGCCGCGTGAAAACGAAATCTTGGCTACTTCGGAAATCGGGATCTGTGCGCCTGCAGGCGTGGCGATCAACACGCGACTCAGCTCTCCAAGGTTGTCGCGAAAGTCGCGCTGGTAGCGCACATTGATCGGATAGCGACTGCGGCCTTCGACGTTTTCGGCAACGTTCATGCCTCCAATGCCGGATTCCACCGCTTGTTGCAGGTCTGCAATGGTCAAACCGTATTTCGCCGCTTCCGGGCGGTTGACCTCCACATTGATGTAAAAGCCCTGGGAAACCCGCTCGGCAAAGACCGAACGGACGTGCGGCAACCCCGAGAGAATCTGCTGCACTTGTGCCCCGAGCTGCTGGATTTGCTCCAGGTTTGAGCCTTGAAGCTTCATGCCCACCGGGGTCTTGATCCCGGTCAGCGCCATGTCGAGCCGGTTTTGAACTGGCATGGTCCAGGTGTTCGTCAGACCCGGAAACTGGAGCTTCTCGTCCATCCCGCGAATGAGCTTTTCGTAGGTCATTCCCGGACGCCACTTTTCGCGCGGCTTGAGCATGACCGTCGTGTCGTACATATCGAGGGGAGCATTGTCGGTAGCGCTGTCGGATCGTCCGACCGCACCGAAGACGGTCCCAACTTCTGGAAACGAGCGGAGAATCCGGTCCTGCTCGTGCAAGAGCTGCGAAGCTTGCGTGATCGAAATACCGGGAAGTGCCGTGGGCATGTAGAGGGATGAGCCCTCAAACAGGGCCGGCATGAACTGACTGCCGATTCTGAACATCAAGGGAAACGTCACCACCAGGAATGCCAAATTGAGCAACAAAGTCGTCTTGCGGTATTTCAGGCAGAGTCGTAAGACCGGTAAATAGAGTGCCTGCGTAACTCTTGAAATCGGATTTTCCGATTCCGGCCGCAGCTTCCCCCGAATGAAAATGACCATCAGGATGGGAACCAGGGTGATGGCCAATAAGGACGAGAAGCCCACGGCCAGCGTTTTCGTCCCTGCCAGAGGGCGGAACATGCGTCCTTCCTGCGCTTCCAACAGGAATACCGGGAGGAACGAGACCACAATAATTAAGAGAGAAAAGAACAACGCAGGGCCTACCTGCTTGGCGGAGTCGATGAGAATACGAACCCGCTCCCGTTCAACCGCCTTCTTCGTGGATTGACCTGCACTCGCATCTATCTCTTTGTGGAAGGCTGGTCCGTTCGAGTCATTCATCTCCACGAATGCTTCTCCACCCGATGCCGTGCGCTCGGAAAGATGCCGGTATCCGTTCTCAACCATGACGATGGCGGCGTCCACCAAAACGCCGATCGCCAATGCCAACCCGCCCAGCGACATGATGTTCGAGCTGACATTCAGGTAGTACATGGGAATGAAAGAGATCACGAGCGCGATCGGTAAGGTGAGAATCGGGACCAGTGCTGAGCGGAAGTGAAACAAGAACACAATGATGACCAGCGAAACAATGATCGCTTCCTCAATCAAGCTATGTTTCAAAGTGCTTATCGATTCGCTGATCAGTCCCCCGCGGTCATAGCCGGAGATGATCTCAACTCCCGGCGGCAACGATCCTTTGATCTCAGACAGCTTCTTCTTCACGCCATCGATCACGTTGAGAGCATTCAGCCCATACCGCATGACCACAATGCCGCCCACGGTCTCGCCTTCGCCGTTCCACTCCACTACACCTTCCCGCAAGTCTGGGCCGAAAGAAACGGTGCCTAGATCTTTGATGAGTACGGGCGTCCCATTCTTTGCCATCACCGGCACGTTTGCCAGATCATCGAGCGACTTCAGATAGCCGAGCCCGCGAATCATATATCGCGTACCGCTCAGTTCCAGTACGCGGCCACCGACTTCATTCGTGCTCGATTTCACTCGGTCAATAACGGTCGAGAGAGGTATGCCATAAGCGAGCAGTTTGTTCGGATCGAGCTGCACCTGATACTGGCGCACGAACCCACCGATACTCGCCACTTCGGCGACGCCGGGAACGGTCGCCAGCTGGTAACGCAGGTGCCAGTCCTGAATGCTTCGCAGATCGGCCAGGCTCTGCTTGTGACTATGATCGACGAGCACATACTCGTAGACCCAGCCCGCACCGGTCGCATCGGGACCAATGGCAGGATGTACATTTGCGGGAAGGCGGCCGGCAATCGTCTGCAAATACTCCACTACGCGAGAACGGGCCCAATAAATGTCCGTCCCGTCTTCAAACACAACGAAGACGTAGGAGTCATTAAACATGGTCTGCGCACGCACCGCTTTCACCCGCGGCGCAGCCAACAACGCCGTCACAATCGGGTAGGTAACCTGGTCTTCGATGATGTTGGGTGGTTCGCCTTCCCAATTGGTGTGAACGACTACCTGCACATCTGAAATATCCGGCAGGGCGTCCAGCGGAATGTGGCCCATGGACCAGATTCCAGTCAGCGTGAGCAGAAGAACGCCAGTGAAGACCAGGAAGCGATTGTGTGCGCACCACTCGATGATTCGGGAGATCATGACTACATACCTCCCGTCGCGTTGAGCGTGAGCTGCTTGTTGGCAATCGTCTGCCCGTTGTGTTGTGCCCTGACGGTGACCTGCCAAGTGCCACCGGAGCCGAGATCGCCCTTGCCTTCATACATTCCGCCGCCCTTGTCGGTGGCATTGATGACGGTCTTCATGGAGGCCATTCCCATCGCCGGCATTGCGGCCATGAAGAAGGTCGCCGTCACGTTTGCTCCGGCGATCGGCTTCCCATGCTGTCCAGTCAGCTTCACGCGAACCATATTGCTGCCCTTATGCGGAGGATCGGGATCAGTCGTCAATTCCACATTCGCTTGCTCTTGTGCGGGAGCATTCATTGAAGCCGCCTGACCAGCACCGGGAGGCGGGGGAGCAAACGCGCCCGCGGCCGCTTGCAATTGGGCTTCGGAATCAATCAGGAAGTTCGCCGAAATAACAATTTGTTCTTGTGCCTTTATGCCCTTCGTGACCACTAGTTCATCGCCGACTTGAGGCCCCAACTCGACCTCCCGCGGCTCAATGGTCCCTTCGCCTTTGTAGACGAACAGCAGGTTCTTGGTTCCTGAGTGAAAAGCCGCGCTGGCCGGGACGACCAACTGCCGTCCCATCGGCAGCTTCGCGCGAACATTCACGTACATTCCGGGCCTCAACTTCAGACCAGGATTCGCAAACACCAACCGCACCGGGAGCGTGCGCGTGTTCATGTCCAGTTGGGGGAGGATGTAATCCACGCGCCCGTTGAAGACTCGTCTGGGATACGCATCGACTGTGACCTCCGTGGGGTCACCCGGCTTGATCTTCCCTGCATCACTCTGGAATACCTGGGCGAGTACCCAAACATCGGAGAGGTCGGCGATCGTGTACAGCATGGTTTCGGGCTGAACGTACATATTGGGTAGCGCATTTTTCTGCGTGATGTAACCCGACACGGGAGAATTGAATGTCAGATCCGTAATTGCCTTTCCGCCTTGATCTAACTTCTCGATTTCTGCAGGAGAAACTTCCCATTGCAGCAGCCTCTCTTTGGCAGCACTGAAGAGCGAAGACGCCCCCGAAGCCACCCCGCTCACTTTGCTCTGCTGCAAAGACTCGGAGTTCTTCTTTGCCAGCAAGTATTCGTGCTCGGTCGAGACCAGATCAGGACTGTAGATCGTGAACAAGGGCTGACCTTTGCCAACAAAATTGCCCGTGGCGTCGGCGTAGACTTTTCGAATCCATCCAGCGAATCGCGTCTGCACGTAGGCCTGCCGCCGCTCGTCAACCTGCACGTTGCCGTAGAAACGAAGCTCAGTGTTGACCGGCTTGGATTCAACCCTCCCAAGCACAATGCCGATGGTCTGCATCCGTTGCGGCGTGAGTTGGATTGGGGCAAGCGGCGTCTCTTGCATATTGCCGGCCTGAAGGTCACCTGCCGATCCTGGCTCGGAACCTGAGGCGTTTGCTGACGCAGTGTGTGACATCGCCTCCGTTGACTCGTTTCCGGAACTGTTGCCAGGCTTCGACGCAGCTCCGGCATGGTTTAAACGGCACCACAGAACGGACGCCACAATCGCCAGCACAACTGTTGTGGTCACTGCAATCCAAAACGCCCGGCGATAGTTCCTATGTTCTGTACGGAGCATGTCTGATTCCTCATTTGCATTCGTTCTGAAGTTGCGCTCGTTCATGGCAGATCCACTCCGGTCAGGCGCTCCAGTTCAGCCAGCGCCGATTCGTGCTCCACCAGCTCGCTTCGATATTCCAAATCGAGGTTCAGAACATCGAGAAACCCGGAAATCAGGCTCTCGAAGTCCTGGCGGTTCGATTGATATGCAGACAGGGCCGATTGAAAGGTAGCTTCCGATTGCGGGACGAGACCGTCCGTATAGATCTTCAACCGCTCTTCCGACGTTTTTGCGCGCACGTACTGCTGCTGAACTTCCGAAAGCACGCGCTGCGATTCAGTGTCCAGCTCTTGCCGTGCTCGCTCTTGGTTTTCCTGCGCTTCCGCAAGTTCGGCCTTCTGGCGCCCGCGATTGGGCAGCCGAATGCCGAATGTCGCCATATAGTAATCGCGGAATTTATCAGCCGTGTGCTCGTACGTATAGCTGACGTTGAAGTCGGGACGGAAATTCTTATGTGCCAATTCCACCTGGGTCTCCTGCCGACGGATGGAGGCCTGCTTTGTGTGCACGTCCGGATTCCGCTCGCGAGCTCGCTTCAGAAGCTCGGCTGCGGTGAACGGAAGAGCTCGCAAAGTGAGGGTCTCGGCAACGATGTCCGCGGACTCCTGCGATCGTCCCAAGACCTGCTTGATCTGGGCTTCAAACAGTCCTTCTTCCTGATGGTGGTGTGCGATCTCTTGCAGAATCTTCGTGTGCTGCAACTGGGCTTTCAGCACATCCTGCTGATTGCCTTGGCCCACGCGGTAGCGTGCCTCGGACGCCTCCTGCACCTGATTCAGCAGCTCGTCACTTTTCTGGAGAACGCCGAGGGTTTGCTGAATGTAGGCCAAGCGGAAATAGGCCATCTTGAGATTTCCTACCACCGTTCTGTGGACGGAATCGGTCTGCGCCCCCATGGCGTCCGCTTCGTGTTCGGCTGCACGAGCTCGCAACTGCCGTTTGCCTGGGTAGGGTATGTCCTGCGAGACGCCGAACCCGATGTAAGCGAAATCGCTGTTGCTGTAGCCCGCGAAAGGTCGTGGGCTGCCCACGCTGAACTGCTGCACAGAGAGTTGCGTCTCTGGCAGAGCCGAGACCTGCTTCGGAACATTTCGTGAGGCCTGCCAAGCGTGGAACGAGGCCGCAATCTGCGGATTCTTCTGCTCTGCCTCTTGGATTAGCTCACGCAGAGACGTGGGCATCCCCGCGTGCTCCGCCATGCCGGGAGATTCAGGAGTCGAGCCCGGCTGCTGCGAATATCCTGTCTGTTGAGCGGTCCCCGTGACCGGGAGCAGCATCGTACCAACGAGCACAGCCGCACTAATTAGCGAAATACGAGTGCCTCCGAAGAGACTTCGGGACAAATAAGTGGATTGCATCTTTCCTCCGCAGACAAACACCAGTTTGTAGGCGCACGAACGTGCAGACGCACGAGTGCGTTAGCAACTCAGAGGAAAGACGATCAGATTCTTAGGACGTTTGTGGTTAGAGACTCTAGTCCTGGCGGACTATGCGTGCACGAAACACGCGACGACCATTGTGCTAGCGAGAAGTACGCGTCGATTTCGGCAGTAAGGGGAAGCGCGTGAAACAGAACCAAACTGACATGAGCCGGTTGCGAAGAGGCGGTCTTCAGAGCATGAAAGTCCGCAGGTGTCGCAGTTACCTTACAGCAAGGATGGGATTTCGCCATCCCCATGTCCCCGCACTGCTCCGCCATCTTCTTGCAACACTCGCGCTCGGCCGAGGTCATTGCGGCGCCCGGCAATACGCACGCCGCGACCGGCAACGCAGCCAGCATCAGCGCCAGAGCGGAAACACCGAGTTTGATCAACAGTTTCAACATCATCAGTCTATCTGCAGCTGACGGTAGGACGCAACAGGCGGGAAAAGGTTTCAGCTACTCCCGTAACGCGATCGGTCAGCCAACCTGCATGGTACTGCGGTGATGTTGGCCCCACACGCAGAAACCAGTTTTGCCCATCAGATTGACGACTTAACTCGTCCCGGTCCTTGACCTCTTCCCCTCCAGATTTCGCGTCTTGAGGCATCTGATTTTGGAGAAAGAACTCAACAAAGCGATCCTAGGAATCACCCGTAAAATATACAAGCAATAGCTCAAAGTAAGGTGTCCTCGCTAGTGAGCACTTAAGAGGGATCGAGGGCGGATTTGACCTACTTTGGATTAAAGTGCAAAATGGTGGGTGCAGTATCGGGTGCAGCGCTTGTTTTGTGGAGCACACTGAAGCTTAATGCATTGTGAAACAATAGGTTAGTGAGACGCTTGGCAGACGTTTTGAGACATTTGTAGAATTCTTTGTAAACTATTGATTCTAAAGCGGAAGTGGTGGAACTGGCAGACACACCATCTTGAGGGGGTGGCGCCGAAAGGCGTGGGGGTTCAAATCCCCCCTTCCGCACCAGTAAGATCGCGCCCTCACGGAATCTTCTGCGCGCCGATCAGTTGCAGCCCAAGTGTGGCTAACTCGATATCCTCGCGCGGCGAAAGGCCGCTGACGACGACGGCAACGACGCCATCCTTCCAAATGGGAATGCCGCCGCCCCAGCCGAAGAATCTGGGATCTCCGTAATAGGCAATGTCGTGCCCCTTCTCGGGGTGTCGAACTTTTTCTCCAATTTCTTTGGTGGGCTTGCGCTCGCGGGCGGCGGTCCAGGCTTTGTTGGCGGCGACCACGTGCTCGGTTTGTGCCGTCGTGCGGGATTTACCCCGATGATTGTGTATGAGGCCAGCGAAATTTTCACGATATTAAATCTGGTGCGCGCGGGACTGGGAGTATCCCTGGTTCCGAGTGCCGCGAGACGAATGGGTGTTCCAGGAGTGCGCTTCCACGAGCTCCGCTTGCCGGAAGCGAAATGGCGGATTGGGATCGTGTTGAATCGTTTTTCCGACCAGGCAGACTTGATTTCGAACTTCGTGGCCACCATGCGCGCGGTTGTCCGCAGCGAGAAGGTTTCCGTGATTTCCAGGTAGTGGGCATATGCTACCATCGTATTGATTCCAGCGAGGTGCTAGCGGAAGGTCGGAATTTGAATCGGGTTGCGGCCCGGACGGAGTTTTTTGTTAATGACCATTTTGATTGTAGTAATTCACGTTATCGTTTGCCTGTTTCTGATTGCGGTTGTGTTGCTGCAAAGCGGGAAAAGCGGCGATCTGGCCGCGGCTTTTGGCGGACAGGGCAGTCAGACAGCGTTCGGCCCGCGGGGCGCGGCTTCGGTTCTTTCCAGGGCCACCACCTGGTCCGCGATCATTTTCATGCTCACGTCGATTACGCTCTCGGTTTTTGCGGCGCGCCGTTCGGGGCCTACGTCGGTGCTTTCGGGAGTAAAGCCGGCGCAGACGAAGTCGCAGCCCGCGACACCAGCCGCACCGCCGACCGTTCCACAAAACCAGGCACCGACACAGAAATAGACTTGCTAGTGGAGAGCCGGGCGTCCCCGCCCGGCCGTCCCAGACTGGACGGGCGAGGCGACCGTCGCTCAATCGTATGACTCGCGTATGACTCGCCGCGTGGTCACCCAACCAGGAAAGGATTCTCTTCCCTTTCTTCGCCTATGGTTGTTCGTGGGCCGTGACCTGGAATGACGACCGTATCATCGGGCAGGGTCAGGACGCGGTCGTGCAGCGAGCGCATAATTTTCTCGAACGATCCTCCGGGGAGATCGGTGCGTCCAATGCTTCGGGCGAACAGGGTGTCGCCCGCGATAAGTAATTTTTCCGCCGGAAAATAGAGGCAGACGCTGCCTTCGGTGTGGCCGGGAGTGTGGAGCACGTTCGCCGTCAAGCTCCCCGTCCGCAGCGATTCGCCGTCAGCGATACTCGCCTCGATTGCGACTTCACCCGGCGCGTCGACGCCAATCCACGCTGCCTGTATGTCGAGCATTTTCAGTAGCGCGTAGTCATTCTGATTGAGCAGGATTGGGGCACCAGTCTGCGCGCGCAGCTTCATCGCCCCGCCGACGTGATCGATGTGGGCGTGGGTGATGACGATCTGTTTTACTTCCAGCTTGTGCTGGCGGACGATGGCGAGAACGTCTTCAATATTGTCGCCCGGATCGATGACCATGGCTTCGTGCGTGGTCTCGTCGCCGATGATCGAGCAGTTACATTGCAGCGGGCCAACAGGAAGTATCTTGTGGATCATAATCTGATTTTCGGTCAGGCCGAGGCAAATCAGGAAGGTGTTCTCTCGGTCCTACGATGCCGCCGCGACCTGCCCGGTCGTCTGATCGGACCGAAAGCGCAGGAGCGCCGCGATGTTGCCGGCGCGATCCAGTCCGTCGTGCTCCTTGAGATAGAACAGCTCGATGTTGCGACGGATGGCAATGGGAATGATGGCATCGCAGACGTCGGCGAGTTCGCGCGTGCGGCGTCCGCAGGCGACGCACGATGTGACCAGGTGGGCGTCGAGGTGGCCGCAGTGAGGGCACTGGACCGCTCGAGAGGCATAGTTTTCGGAGAGGAAGATGGTCTGCACTTCCCCGGTCTCCAATGCTTGCAGGACGCGGCGAAGGCCGGCGACACCGCGCCCGTTGGCCTTGGCGAACTCCAGCGCTTCGCTGACTTTCGTCGAGGCACGTTCCGTGATCCATTGAATAAGGAGAGCACCAGCGTGATCGCGAATCTCTTCATTCGAGACGCTGGCAACATCCGCTGAGAATCGGCCAATCAGGCGTTGTTTGACGTAGGGGTGGAGGTGGGCCTCGAACTCCGGCCAGTTGACATCGTGGCAACCGACGATGAGCCGCTCCCAGGCGCCTCTCTCGAAGTCGACCCGCAGCCGTTCCGAAACCGCCTTGAAGTGCTGGAGCGCTTCCTCGGACACGCGGCGTTCGGCATGGCCGGCTTCGTACCCGTTGTATCCGTAACTCGAAGCGCTGCGCGAGAGCATGTGGACGATGGCCCCGTGTTCGCGCAGGACGTCGAGGCGAAGATCAAAGAAACGGGCGCGCTGGCGATCAAGCATCACCACGCAGAGTGCAGGTTGGGCTCCCAGTAATGCTGCCAGCGGTTTCAACTGAAATTGAGTTTGGAGATAAATCTGAGTGCCTCCAAGATGGGGAGGCAGTTCGTACTCTTTCCAGAAGTTTTGAGCGGAGCAGGCGAAAACTGCCCTTCCCCGGGCATTCCCGCGCAGGTTCGTGGCCAGATCAAGGACGCGATCGAGGTCGGCGTGAAGAGATCCGTTCTTACCGCTGGCGGCAGCGCTCTTCAGGGCCTGCTTTACGATATCTTTGGCGACGATTGCCTCGCGGCGATGGGAACGATCCTGCGGAGGATCGGGTTGAAAGTAAAAACTCAGGGCGCAAGCCCCCTTGGTTTCGTTCGCTTGAAAAGCCGCCAACTCGCGGATTTCGTCCCGGGTCATCATCTCCACACTCCTTAATACTGAGATGTTCAGGTTCCAGTTTTGACGAAGCGATCTTTGTGGAATTCTTTGACTACAGACGGTGTGCTCCGAACGCAGTGGCGCGCGCGCTGAATGGATTCGCGCACGGCCTCCAGATGCCGGGCGGTGATGGCGGCAATTTCGCCTAGAGAAAAGCCTTCGATACCGTAGAGGAGAAAAGCTTCGCGGTCGGTGCGATCGGCGCCGCGGAGGGCAGCTTGCACTAGCGCAATCATTTCGTCGGAGTAGGCGGCCTGTTCAGGAGTGGACACGCGCCGATCGGGAATCGCGCTCTCCCGGGTCCAACCCTCGTCGGGCTGATGAAACTGCAGGCCGACTTCATCGGAGGCTTGCACATTTTGCCGGCGACGACTGTCTTCGAGATGGACGGGAGACTCCAGTTCATGAAGGCGCGCCGTCATCTCGTTCATGGCTTGCAGGGCTAGGCGGTAAAGCCACGGTTCGAGCGACAATTTTTCCGGACGGTCTTGATCGCCGAGAGCGCGGGCGATGACTTCGTCAACGACCTCGGAGGTGGAGAGCGCGTCCTCGAGAACCTCCTCGTCGGCGCGGCGGAAGTAGAGTTCGCGGTCCACGAAACGTTCGAGGCGGGAAAGATTCGCATTCACATAGGAGCCAATGTCATCGGCGGAAATGGTGGGTGCAAGCACCGCTGCCAGAGTCTGCTCAAATGGAACGCCGGGTTCGCGAGATTCCTGTGCCCCCCCGCGCCAGCGCCGCCATTTGTGGCTCGAGCGGAGCAGTTCCTTATGCCGGCCGATCTGCTGGATGAGTTCGTCAAAGGCAGCCTTGATGGCCGCGGTTGGGCTGGGAGCTTTCTCCTGGACGGCCAGTTGTCCCGATGGCAAGCGCAGATTCAAGGAGACGAGCGTTCCCTCGCGCGCCGAATTCTGATCGATGACGGCTTTCAGATGGACCAGTTCGGGCCGGAAGACCTGAAGGCGCTTCTGGATTTTCTCAATCTGGTGGCCGATTTCTTTTTCGATGTCGGGAGTTTTGTGAACTTTGTAGCTTACGTGAACATTCATTTTCGCGCCTCGAACGCGGGAGGAAGTGGCCCCGTGAAGCTGCGGTCCTAACCAGATGATTGTACACCCGGAGGGGAAAAGTAAAATCGATGTTTGCGGCGACTCTTCCTTCCTATTTGTAGTACTCGGAATCCTCCGTTAGCTCTTTTGGTAGCGCGACAGGAAACTGCGGGAAACTATGCGAGGCGCCTTTGAATAACGATACGGTGAACTCGGATCGCTTGCTGCCATCGTGGACGGCGACCTGGTGGCGATGCTTCGAACCACTCTCCCACAGAGACACGCCGGCGTAGGCTCCGTCCTTGCGCAGGATGTAGTAGGTCATATCCATGAAGTGGAGCTTGCTCATGTCATTGTTGTAGTTGCGGGCGATGCGCTTGAGGGCTTCGAGGCCGGCTTCGAGCGGCGACATGCCGTGCCGCATGTTCTCGACAATCGTGTGCGCTCCGGCGACCTTGATGTTCTCCTCTCCGCTGCCGGTGGCGCCTGCGGAACCTACGTCCTGATCGGTGTAGCAACCGGCACCGATGATGGGCGAATCGCCGCAGCGTCCGGGGAGTTTATAGGCAAGGCCGCTGGTGGTGGTGCAGCCTGAGATTTCACCTTTGTCGTTGAGAGCGGAACAGTGGATCGTGCCGGTCGGCGGAACCAGAACGCGCCGGATGGCAGCCATGCGGAATTCCGGCTCGATGCCAAGCTCGGCGGCGCGCTGTTCGAGTCGACGAATGCGCTCCTCCCAAAGCTCGGATTGCGGTGCTGTCGTTGGCGATGTCGTAGGTGACGTCGTGGGTGATGGCGACGGCGGCGTCCAATGCGGGTCGGCGAGGCCTGGTCCCCACCAGTCGTCGGTCGAGTGGTACTCCTTCCACAGGAGCCAGATTTTGCGGGAGCGTTCAGTGAGCAGATTCTCACGCGGGAAACCCATGGCGACGGCGAATCGTTCCGCTCCTTCGCCGACAAGCATCACGTGGCCGGTGTGCTCCATCACAGCTTTGGAAACGAGCGAAACATTCTTGATGTTGCGGACACCGCCCACCGATCCCGCGCGGCGGCTGGGACCGTGCATGCAGCAGGCGTCGAGTTCGACCACGCCTTCTTCATTGGGAAGGCCGCCGAGTCCGACGGAATCGTCGTTCGGGTCATCTTCCGGGCCCTTTACAACGCGCAAGGCGGCGTCGAGCGTGTCACCGCCGCTTTTCAGGAAAGCGAAGGCGTCGTCGAGGTAATTGACGCCGTTGTTGGCGCAGATGATGATCGGCCGCTTCGCGCTGCCAGACGGTTCGGCCGGGCGGGGAGCACTATCTTTGTCAGCTCCGTCTTTAACTCTCTGTTGAACTCTCTCTTGCGCGTTCAAGTCTGGCGCATTCAAACCGGCGGCGAGCGATGCAGCGATTGCGGAACCTATAAATCCACGACGGTCAATAGACATGAAATCTCCGGCGAGGGAAACGGCGAGAAGGATAACACGAGAACCCAGCCCCGGAAGGGGCGGACCAGCTTAGCCCAGCGCTTCAGCGCTGGGAAAGTGAAGGCAATAAGCGAAGTCCCGGAGAGCCTGCCCTGAGCGAAGTCGAAGGAACCTAGTCCTCACGCTCATTCCAAAAGCGTACCTCCCATTCACACTCCAACCACCTCCAGCATGCGAGCGACGCCTTCGCTAAAATCGGCGGGTTCGGTGATCAGACTCAGCACGAGATGTGCTTCGTTCGGAAAATCATAGAAGTGGCCGGGATGCACGCTCACACTCGCCTCACGTAACAAGCGGATGGCAAGGTCTTCGTCACTCTCGACGGCGGGGACGCGCAGCACAACGTACCATCCGCCCTCGACCACCAATCTTGCGCACGAGGGATGGCCTGCAACTTGGCGATCGAGTTCCGCGAGATTCACGCGCAGACGATCGCGAAGAATGGGCTGGATCTGTTTGCGCTGATCGAGCAGCACCGCAGCGGCGAGCTGCACCGGAGCGTTCATGGAGAGGAACGTATCGGCGATGATTTCGAGTCGCGCTCCCGCTCCGGCGACCATTTCTTCCGGGCCGCTGGTGGCCACCCAGGCAAACTTCATCTGCGGCAGCGCGGAAATCTTGGATACTCCGCTGAGAGTGAAGGTGAGCGCGTCGGCGTTGCGGACGAAACTGCGACGCGGCGCGCCGTCATGCGAATAATCGAGAAAAACTTCGTCCACGATCAGAGCCAGACCGCGGTCACGGCAGAACACATTGAGCGCCGCGGTTTCCGCGGCAGAGACGAAGGAACCAGTTGGGTTATTGGGATGGACGAGAATCACGGCTCGCGACCGGACGGTGGCTGCCTTGTAGAGCGAATCGAGATCGATCTGCCAACCATGATCGTAGAGCAGTGGATACGGAACGAATTTAACGTCGGCGAGATCGGCCAGAAACTCGAACAACGGGTAGCTCGGCTTGGGTACAAGAATCTCGTCGCTGGGATTGCAGAGCAGACGGAAGGCGTACGAGTAGGCTTCGCTGGTGCTGGTGGTCAGAATCAGGCGCTCGGGATCGAGATCGACTTCGTGCGACTCACGATAGTAGTGGCACACGGCTTGGCGCGCTCCGAGCAGTCCCCGCGGCTGAGGATCGTAATGCATCGCTTCAGGATTCGCCAATGCGGCCAGCACGATTTCAGCATCGGGGCGGACGCCAGCTTCAGTCGGATTTGATACCGCGAGATCCAGAATTTGTTGTCCCGAAGTGCGCGCTTCTTCGATCGCGAGCGAGAGAGCGTTAGGACTCAGCCGCCAGTTTGTGCGTTGGGAAAACATAAGTTGTGTCGGTAGAGCGCTGGGCGTCCTCGCCCTGCCACCATAGTGCCGGACGGGCGAGACGCCCGTCGCTCCACCAAAACCTAGGAATCGCTACTTCAAGAAAAATCCCAAGTGCTCCGGCGCGGGCAAGGTCTTGGTATTCCAATACTGACGTTGGGCTGCTTGCACGACAACGATTTTCGATTGCACCTCCGCCGCCAGATTGTCATAGCGCACCAGAACATTGTCCCGCCAGTAGGGATCGTCCTCGCGCGCCCAGCCTTCCCCGTACATCTTGCGCAGCTGCGTGATCGCGTCGCGTAGGCTCTCCAATCGCCCGTTGATGTCAACGATTTCGTCGAGGTCGTGTTGCGCACGAGTCCCGTCCGTCTGATTCTGATAAGCGTCCCAATAGAAACGGCTGATTTCGGATGTGAACTGAATCTTCAGCCCTAGCGTGTCCAGATGCCAGGCGGCAAGCAGCATGTCATCAAGCGTCTCGGCGTGAAGGTGTGCCTTCATTCGATCCCGCATAAGCGTTTCTGCGGCGTGCTCAGCGCTGATGCGCAGATCGTGGGTAACAGGGAGCGCTTCGGCAGCCGTGTTGGCGCCGGCTTCGCTGAATGGATCGGACCAGAAAAGTTCGTGGCTCGCTTTGTCCAGCTTCACTCCAGCGAGGAGAGTATGACCGCGATCGAGATTCTCGATCACGCCGGAAAAAGTGCTGTCGTCATCATTACGGTAGAAGGCCCAGTCATAACTGCTCTTGAAATCATCAATGCTGGACTCGCCCGGTTGCCAACTCGCTGCCGCGCCAAAGACCAGAGCCGGCCATGTCATGTCGACGAGCGATTCACCGTCATCATTCCAGGTGGTGTTGAGCGCGCCGATGGCCTGATGCTTTTGCCCATCGCGAACAAAGTTCCGGATGTTCACAAACGCGCTCTCGAGGTTAGGCCAAATCACGCCCCAGTTCCCTGCTCCGGGCGCAACGACGACGCGCAGGCCGGCGTTGGTGTAGGGAGTAATAATGTTTTCGTAGCTCGGCTTGGGGTCGTAGTCCCAGGGCACGGCGATCATGTCTTTAGGAAGAATGGTCAGCAGTTCGGGATATTTGACTGCGATATCCCCCCAGAACATAAGTTGCTTGTGATACGGCTGCATGATCTCGAAAACTTTCTGGAGGTGTTCGAGATAAACGCGGCCGAGACCCTGCTGGGCAGCTAGAGCCTTCGTCTGGCCGAGGCCGAGTTCGAAAGTTTCGTCGGAGCCGATATGAAAGAACGGGCCGGGGAACAAGGAAACAACCTCTCCATAAACTTGACGAATAAAATCGTAAGTCTTGGGATTGGTCGGCGTGAGCACGTGCCCGTGTGGCGTTTCAGCGAGATCAGAATAAATTTCGTACTTCAGAAATTGATGAAGATGCCCAAAGGCCTGCTGCTCGGGCAGAAGGGTGATGTAGTACTTGCTGGCGTATTCGACCAATTCTCTTATCTCGGCGGGAGTAAACGCCGCGTCTTTCGGCGAAACCAGCGTCTGGGTTTGGAAGTCGAAAACGTGTTCCATGTTGAATCCGACGAGGTTGATTTTGTACTCGGCCAGGGTGCGTATCTGCATCTTCAAATAATCAAGCATAGGGATGGGACCGCGGCTGATGTCGTCCGACACGCCCCGCCATTCCATGCTGGGCCAGTCGCGGATGACCAGCGCCGGGACGGCAAGCGTCTTACCTACCGGGCCTTCCACGTGCAGCAACTGGCGAAGCGTCTGCACGCCGTAGAAGAGGCCTTGCGCGGTGCGACCAGCGACGAGCACTCCGGATTCTGTCGAGCGAATAACGTAGCCTTGACTTCCAAGATCATCGCCAGCTTTCACCCCCTGCGATTCGAGATACGACCGCAAGCCGCGGTCGGTCAGGCGGCCGAGCGAGATGTGTCCCGTCGTTTTCGACGCGGCGGTCTCCGCTTCGATGGATAATTTCATACCCGTGCGGTCGTGAATCTCTTTTTGCAGAGTTTCGGCCGCAGTCCGGTCTTCAGCGGCGCTGATGAGGATCGTGGTCGAGGGCTTGATCACGATCCTGCCTTCGGCCATGCGGACTTCTTTCGGGGCCGGCAGAACCTTTAGCGCGCGGACGGCGTCGTTGGCCTGGGCGTGAGAAGCGAGCGGCAGGCAGGCTAGGCAGGCGAAAGGGATCCATTTCGTGATGATCAGGCTTGAGATTTTCATGGTGTGGGCGAATGGCGAGGGTAGCAGGTGAGAGCATCAGGCGACAAGTTCCAGGCGAGCGGCGCCAGCATTTTCCACGTCCGCGAGATAGGTTCCGCGGAGCTTCGCTCCGCATGGACGGGCGGGACGCCCGTCCCCACACAAGCTACTTCCCAAACGCCTCTTTGTTCACCACATACGGCATCTTGGCAGCAGCGCCGCCGTAATTCCCTTCCAGCACATCGATCAATCCCTGCACGCAACGCCCGGCCATGCCCTTGTTGGGATCGAACGACAGCCGCGTGATGCGCGCAGCGCTGGCGAAGTGGGGCAGCAGCCGGCAGCGGTCGGCGATTGCAGGATCGCGAAGTGGCGAATCGGCGGGCAGCGGCTCTTTCTCGTAAACATCGAGAGCGGCACCGGCAATCCAGTTCTCACGCAGAGCGCGCGCCAGGGCTGCCTCGTCAATCACCGGACCACGCGACGTGTTGACGACCATGGCGGTGGGCTTCATCATGCGCAGCGTGGTTTCGTTGATCAGGTGATAGGTCGGCGTGGCGCTCTCGCCCTCGCGCAGCAAGGGAACGTGCAGGCTGATGAAATCCGCAGCACTCAACGCTTCGTGCAATGTGGTGTAACGAATTGAAGTCTTCTCGCGGCTGATCCCGCGCTGGAAGCTTAGATCCATCATCTCCTGGATGCCCTTGATGTAGTCGTGGTTCTCGTAGGCCGGATCGAAGCACAGAATGTTCATGTCAAATCCGGCGCACTTCTTGATCATGGCGAGCCCGATGCGCCCGGTGCCGATGATGGCGACGGTTTTCCCGGTGACTTCGTCGCCTAGAAATGGCAGATAAGGATGCCAATATCCCCAGCGATTTTCGCGCGTCAGATGTTCGGCGGGCCAGAGTTTGCGGGCGAGCGCGCCCATCAGGAAGAAGGCAAACTCCGCGGTCGCTTCGGTCAGAACCTCAGCCGTATTCGTGAACGGGACTTTGTACTTGTTCGCATCGGCGCGGTTGATATTGTCAAATCCTACGGCATATTGTGCGACCACTTTGAGCGTACCGACTCCGGCGGCGAAAACTTCGGCGTCGATCGGATCGCGCAGGGTGGTGATCAGGCCATCCACGCCGGACGTCACCTTTTCAACGATCAAGCTTTTCGGTGGAGCTTCGGGCAGAGGATAGACTTCCACGTCGTATCCCTTGTGGCGAAGAATGTTGAGGGCGTCTCCGATATCGCAGGTGGCAAATACGCGGATTCTCTGGCTCATGGGGCTCGAACAGTGTATCGCAGGGCCGGATGCGGACGAAGGAAGGTTTCCCCTGTGAATCCCTGTGAACCTCTGTGTCCTCTGTGGTAAATATTTTTTCTCAACCACGACACAGGGGTTCACAGGGAAAGACTTGTTCTTATTCTTTGGGATCCGTCTTCGCCACTACTGCTCGCGTCGTTCCGGCCGCGGAGCCATCGACGCTGCCTGCGCGTGATGCCGCACATCGGCTCCCAGCACCCAGAAGATGACGTCCTCGGAAATATTGGTCGCGTGGTCCGCGACGCGTTCCAGGTTACGAGCTACCAAGAGCGCATCTATCGCCTGTTGAGTTACTTGCGGCTCTTCGTTCATCTTTCGCACGAGCACGATAAAAGCTTCGTCGCGCATCCGGTCGACAACGTGATCCATTTCCAGAACAGCCTGGGCGAGTTCTGCTTTGCCTTCCACGAACGACTCCAGCGCGCGCCGCACCATGGCGCTTACCGCGGTCGCCATGCGAGCGATATCGACCGGCAACTCGACCGCCGGCAATTCAATCATGTCCATCACGCGCTCGGCGATGTTTACAGCCTGATCACCCACGCGCTCGAGGTCGGCATTAATCTTGGTTACCGCGAGAATGAAGCGCAGGTCCGTCGCCGCCGGTTGCTGCGTGGCGAGAATGTCGAAGGCGAGTTCATCGATCTCGCGCTCAGCGGCGTTGATGAGGCTCTCATTTTCGAGAACGAGCTGGCAGCGCGTGAGATCGCGTTCGGTATATGCCTGGCAGGCGCGATCCACCGCCAGTTCCGCGAGACCACCCATGCGGAGCAGTTTCCCCCGGAGCTCCTCCATCTGATGCTGAAAGCGCGTGCGCATTATCCGAACCTCTTTCGTAAGGTCAGAGGTTAGAGGTCAGATTGCAGAGGCGAAAATCCCAAGACCGCAACCACCATTTATGCGATTGGCTCTTAACCTCTGCAATCCGACCTTTAACCTCTGACCTCATTCCTACCCGAATCTACCTGTCACGTAATCTTCCGTCCGTTTGTCGGAGGGATTGGTGAATATCTTTTCGGTCTTGCCGAACTCGATCATCTTGCCCAGCAGGAAAAACCCGGTGAACTCCGCCACCCGGGCTGCCTGTTGCATATTATGCGTGACAATCACGATCGTGTATTGCTCTTTTAATTGAAAAATCAGTTCTTCGATCTTGCCTGTCGAGATCGGGTCCAGCGCTGAGCAGGGTTCATCCATGAGCAGAACTTCCGGTTGGACGGCGAGGGCACGGGCGATGCACAGACGCTGCTGCTGGCCACCGGAAAGGCCGGCCCCGGATTGCTTGTGGAGAGAGTCTTTTACCTCGTCCCACAACGCGGCGTTGTTCAGAGACTTCTCGACGACCTCATCCAGCTGTTTGCGGTTGCTGAAGCCGTTCAGCTTGAGCCCGGCCGCGACGTTATCGTAGATGGACATGGTCGGGAAAGGATTCGGCTTCTGAAACACCATGCCAACGCGGCGGCGCAGTTGGGTGGCTGAGGTTCCGTTATAAACACTAAGATCGCCAATGCGCACTGTGCCCTCGACCCGCGCCTCGGGGATGGTTTCGTGCAAGCGATTCAGACAGCGAATGAACGTGGTTTTCCCGCAGCCCGACGGGCCGATCAGAGCGGTCGCGTGATTCGCGAGCACGGTGACGTTGACGTCGAACAATGCCTGCGTCTTGCCGTAAAACGCATTCAGGTGCTCGACTGTAATTCCGACGCCCATAGATCGTTAAGCTCCTGCCCTGGTGCTCCTTGTTAAAGTTTAAGCTCCTGCTAACGTTCCGTGCTTTACAGCGATGCGAACCGCCGCAACTGCTGCGACGATCAGGACAATCAAGACCAGCGCGCCCGCCCACGCCTGCCGGTGCCATTCATCAAAGGGCGAGATGGCATAAGTAAAAATTTGCAGCGACAGCGCGGCCGTCGGCTGGTCCGTCTTCCAATTCCAGTACTGGTTCCCGAACGCAGTGAAGAGCAGCGGCGCGGTTTCTCCGGCAACGCGCGCGAAAGCCAGCATGACTCCGGTGATGACTCCAGAAGTGGCCGTGCGCAGCGTAATCGAGAGCGTGGTACGCCAGCGGGAAACGCCCAAACCATACGCGGCTTCGCGAATAGCCTGTGGAACCAGGAGCAGCATCTGCTCGGTGGTGCGTGCGATTGTCGGAATCATCATGATGGCGAGGGCGACGCCACCGGCCAGCGCCGAGAAGTGTTTCTGCGGGAGCACGACGAGCCCGTAGGCCACAATGCCGATCACGATGGAGGGCACACCGTTCAGGACATCGGAGATAAAGCGCACAATATCGCCATAACGGTTTCGCCCGTACTCGGAAAGAAAAATGCCAGCGCCGATTCCGAGCGGCACACCGAGCAGACTGGCGATCGCAAGAATGACCATCGAGCCGGCGATGGCGTTCGCCATGCCGCCGCCGGCCTCGCCCACCGGCTTCGGAGTCTGGGTCAGGAAAGCAAGATTGATCGAACCGATGCCCTTATAAACCAGATAGGCAAAGATGGCGAAGAGCGGCACCAGCACGGCGATGACGGTGAGCGCTGCGACGCCAGTCATCGCATGATCCATCAATCGGCGCCGCAAGCTGATGGGCGGAACGCTGATGTGCGAAATCGAGACTGCTGCCGGATTGGAGTTCGTATCAGACATGTTATGTCAGACAAGTCATGTCAAACATGTTTCAAACTATGCTTCTCGCCGGTTGCCCTCGCGTAACGCTCCACACCATGAGCCGTGCCAGCGCGTTGACCACGATGGTGACAAAGAATAGCGCCAAGCCAATCTCGATCAAAGCGGAAAGATACAGATCGCCGGTCGCTTCGGTAAATTCGTTGGCAAGTACGCTGGCCATGGTGTATCCGGGAGCAAACAGCGACTTGGCAATCTCCGGACGGTTGCCGATCACCATGGTGACCGCCATGGTTTCGCCGAGCGCGCGGCCCAGGCCCAAAATGACGGCGCCCACGATTCCAGCCCGCGCATTGCGCAGTACACCCATGCGGATCATTTCCCAGCGCGTTGCGCCCAGCGCGAGTACCGCTTCCCGCTGGTGTTGTGGAATGACGGTGAGCACCTCGCGGGTGATTGACGAGATGATGGGAATGATCATGATCGCCAGAATCACGCCCGCGGCCAGCATGCCGATGCCGTAGGGCGGTCCGCTGAACAGTCCTGTCCAGCCCAGCGTCTTGGCAAGAAATGGCTGCACATATTGGCGAAGTATCGGCACCAGAACGAAGATTGCCCAAAGCCCGTAAACAACGCTGGGGATGGCTGCCAAAAGCTCGGTGGTAAAGGAAAGAGTTCCGCGCAGCCCGGTCGGGCACATCTCGGTAATGAAGACGGCTACGCCGATAGACAGCGGCACAGCGATGACCAGCGAAAGCAGCGAGGAAACGATGGTGCCGTAAATGAACGGCAGCGCGCCGTACTGATCCGATACCGGATTCCAGTCCGAATGACCAAAGAACTTCCAGCCAAAACCATGCCAGGAGAGCTGCGAACCCACTACCAACTGGTAGACGATCAAGCCGAGCAGCGCGACCACCGCCAAGCCGCACAGGCGCATCGCCCAGCCAAAAAAAACGTCGGGGATTTCGCTGACCTTCCCCCGCAACAGCGGCGTCGTTCTGGCTTCGATTTTCAGGTCGGCCTTCGAACCCCGCTCCGGTTCGGGAGCGTTGAAACGCGGCCGGGGCAGAGCTTGATTGGACATTCCGTGCTGAGGGTACCAGAGGCGTGTTACAAATCGGTTAAAAAGTGGCGGGGGTGGTGTCTGAAATGTGCGTTGAAGGTTTAGATCGTAGGGAGTACGCCCAGCTTGGCGAGCACCGCGTCTAAGTCCTTAAACGCGTCGCTGCTCGGCGGAATTCTCTCAGATAGATCGGGGATGAACCCCAGCACGCTTCAATTTCAGGGAAGCAACCCAGATCGGGGAAAGCATCGCTTTCCGGTTTTCGCTGCTTCGCCATCCCTTTACACCCTCTCAACCATTTTGATGCAGCTCGCTGATGGTTAGCTCCGACGGATTGCCGTTGAGCACTAAGGTTCCCCGCTTGGTGATCCGGTACGCGTTCTTGCCCTTCGGTTCGATTAGCTGTCCCATCACCAAATAGGCGAACGCCCACGCAACGAGGTTTATGAAAATGTTCTTGCCGCTTTTACCGTGAATCCGCTTAGCTTCGGCTGGGGTGATCTGGAATTGCTCTCGGAGCCGTTTCCGTATCTCTTTAATCGACCGTCCTTCGGCTGTGAGTCGGAGCGTTGGAAGCAACATGGGTTGGACTTTTGGGAGTGTCATGCTGAGAGTCTTTCCGGCGCGAACTTAGCCAGCACGCGCCGATGTTTCGGATTGCGTTCATTAAGCATCGCGTAGAGGTACGGCCAATACTCTGACACCAGCAACCCACGCCCTTGCATGTTCTGCCGGATGAACGGCGCAGTTCGCAAGACTTTGTGATTTCGCATGTCGGTTAAGAAGATGGGCGAGTCCAACCTACTAGATAGGCGTTCTATCTGTCCGAAGTTGGCTTCTCCATCCCTCCATCCAGCGAGACCACGGCGCAGTCGAGAGTCAGTGAATCGGAAAAGGTCTGTGATGCTGCAATTTGGATAGCCGCGATACATCAGCAAGAGATCGCCGTGGGTGATCCTGGACGACAGCGCCCAGCTCAAACGGTTGCCACGATCTAGCGCATCCCACTGATTCTTGATTGCGACTTGCACCCATACTTTGAACGGAACGCCGAAGAATCTCTTTAGTTCGATTACTTCGAGGTTATCGGGAACAGCGGCCCAATCGTGATGCCAACAGACAATGCAGTCGCATTGCTTTGGATCGTGACGATGAAGTCGGAAGTTACTCGACTTAAATTCAAACTCGATACGGACTCGCTTCTCGCGGTCTCCGACATGCCGATAAGCGATGCAGTCGGGATAAGCTGCGCGGATTTCTTCGATTCGAAACTGTAACTTTGGCGCGATCTTCGCAAACAGGAAAACGACACCCATCTCGCCTTTGGGCGCATACTGTAGCGGGGCATTCGTCAGCGTGAGCGGCCTGTCGTTGTCTTTCATGGCAGCGGATTATAGCGCAAGGGACTCTCTTATGCGGCCAACACTTCTTTCAATTCCCAAACGTGATCGGTGATTCCTGCTTCCATTGCCGGGGTAACGTGGAGCGTCTTGTGAATACGGCAGAAGTTGTAGTAAGCGAAGTGCAGCGCGACGGCGGCTTTCAAGTGCGACAGTTTCTTACTGAAATCATTCGTCAACCGCGTGAGTCTGCGAATCCCCATACGCATCGTGAGGTTTTGGCGTTCTACGTGACTAGTCGAAATGTGGTCCGGGTCAGGCCGTCCGTCAACGATCTTTGGATATAACCTCCGTGATCCGGTTGCGCGACCCGCCCCGGTTGTGAGAATACTGATCGTCAACATTAGATCGTCACCTCTATGCCCACCTTTGCCGCCATCGACATTGGCTCGAATTCCGTTCGTCTGAAAATTGCGCGCCTGCAAGCCGGGCGGCTGAAAGAAGTCCACGAAGACCGCGAAGTCACCCGCTTGGGTGAAGGCGTCTTCAGTGGCGGACTGCTTTCGCCCGAGGCGATGTCGGAAACGGTGCGCGTGTTGCGGCGCTTCCATCGTGCCACGCAGGAATGCGGCACGGATTCGGTGAAGGTGGTGGCAACGGCTGCCCTGCGCGATGCTCGCAATTCGCGCACATTTCTGGAGTGGGTACGCTCGACGACGGGCTGGACGATCGAAATCATTTCCGGGCTGGAAGAGGCGCGCCTCATTCACCTCGGCATTGTCTCCACTGCCCGCCTGGGCGCACACAGCGTCCTAATGCTGGACCTCGGCGGCGGCAGTTGCGAGCTCACGCTTTCTCGCGATGGACAAATCAGGGATACGGTGAGCTTGCCGCTCGGGGCGGTGCGGCTGACCGGCGAATTTCTCCAGCACGATCCGCCGCGCAAGAGTGAATTGAAGCGCCTCCAGGGATTCGTGGCGCGCGAGATTACGCGCATTCAAGATCGCATCAAGGCCGCGCGCGTCGGCGCAGTGATCGCCACCTCAGGCACAGCAGCCGCACTGGTCGGCGCCGCGAGCCACCTGGCGCGTCCCAGAAAGCGCCGGCCGGCGACTTATGCGACACGCGAGATGATACGCCGGATTGCCAAACAGATTACGCACTTAACATTGGAGCAGCGACGGAAGGTCCCGGGGATCGGTCCGCGCCGCGCTGAAATCATTTGTGCCGGCGCGGTCGTGTATGCGGAATTGCTGGAGCGATGCCATCTCGCTGGCTTTCGCTACTCGGCGCTGGGGCTGCGCGACGGCATCCTGGCCCAGATGGCGGCGGAATACGATCGCAGCACGAGATCAGGCCGGGCTATTGAATCGGAACGCTGGGAGTCGATCAAGCGCGCCGTCGAACATTACCGCGTCGATCTGCATCATGCCTTGCATGTGCGCGACTCGGCACTGCTGTTATTTTCCTCGTTGAAGTCTGTGCACCAGCTACCGGTGGAATATCGCGAATGGCTGTCGGCCGCCGCCATGCTGTACGAGGTGGGCGACTACGTGAACCGCAACGGACACCACCGCCACACTTACTACATCATCGCGAACTCAGAAATTCTGGGGTACACGCCGCAACAGCGGCGGATCATTGGCTCGATCGCGCGCTACCTCGGAAAATCGCGGCCCACGCCGGGAGATGGCCCGATGAGTGCCTTGAGTCCCGAGGAGCAAGAGAATGCGGCAAAAGCGTCCGTGCTACTTCGTCTCGCGCGAGCTTTGAATATGGGGAGGAGCCAATCGGTGGGAAAGGTTGCGGTCTCGGCACGCAGCGGCAAAGTTTCCATGAAACTGACTCCGCGGGCGAAGGCTAGCGTGGATTTGGAGGTATGGGCGATTGAGAAAGACCGTTCTTATTTCCGCGAAGTCTTCGGGCGCGAGCTTTCTGTAGCCGCCGCGTGAAGCGTGCGCAGGATGCGCGGCGTGATGCACCAGCTCAGGGATCCGGAATTGCGCCGCATTTCGACTTTGGCCACAGCCCCTTTCTTCAGCTCAACCACGGCTTCGCATCCACTGTCGCCGATCACGCGTCCGAGAAATTCACGCAGGTTCGGGTTATGCCCCACCACGAGTAGGGAGTCTTGGCGTGCATACTTTTCCAGCAACTTCTGGAATTCCGAGAAGTTCGCCTCCGGACGTAGCGCGCTCTCCGTAACCAGTTTGCCCTCGTGGCCCATTTCGTTTCCCACCAACGCCGCGGTTTGCGTCGCTCGTTTTAGCGGACTGGAGATGATGATTTCCACCTGCACCCCCAGCACAGCCAGGGCGCGGCCGATATATCCGCATTGCTCTATGCCGTCTTTATCGAGGCCGCGTTTTTCGTCCTTCTTCGCGGTGCTCAACTGCTGCCCGGCGCTGGCGTGACGCAAAAAATAGAGAAACATTTCGGGGTGATTATTCCTTTCCGATCACAACTCGGCCGATCATAGCTCGTCAGATCGAAGCTCGTCCAATCATGCCCGTCCGACCGACGCTCGACCGATCAATGCTCGAGAAGCCCGCCGCGGGACCGCAACGGGAATCTCATCAAGCGTCTTGACACCTTCCGCAAGTCCAAGGAGAAAATCCTGGGCGCTGAAGGCGGCAGAGCCTCGAGGAGGACGCTTGCTCCGTCCGCGCGGTGATTGCCAGGCACGCAGGTAGCGGCCGTCCTTTTGCAAAAATCTTGCTTTCATATTGTCCGCGAGATATACAGCCAGAATTTCATGCACCACGCGGTCGCGCAGCAAAGGGTTCTTGAGCGGGAACAGGACTTCCACGCGCTCATGCAGATTGCGAGACATCCAATCGGCGCTGCCGAGGTAGACTTCGGGCTCGCCGCCGTTCTCGAAGTAAAAGATACGGCTGTGCTCGAGGAACCGCCCGACGATACTGCGCACGCGGATGCGGTCGCTGATGCCGCGAATCCCCGGCCGCAGCGAGCAAATGCCGCGCACAAGCAAATCGATGTCCACTCCGGCCTGGGAAGCGCGGTAAAGAGACTGAATAATATCTGTGTCGACCAGGGAGTTGATCTTGACTATCATGCGAGCCGGACGCCCCAAGCGCGCATGCTCGGCTTCCCGCTCAATCAGGCTCATGCACTTTTCCGCCAAATCCAGAGGCGCTACCAGCAGCGGCCCGTAGTTCGGGTGCTCGGCGTAGGCAGTCAGAAAACTGAAAACATCGTGGACCGCACTGGTAATTTCCGGGTCGGCCGTGAGCAGGCTGAGGTCGGTATAGATTTTGGCCGTGGCCGCGTTGTAGTTTCCAGTGCCCAGGTGTGCGTAGCGGCGCGTTATGCCATCAGGATCGCGCCGCACCAGCAGAGAAAGTTTGCAATGCGTCTTCAGACCCACGAGCCCGTGGAAGACCTGCACGCCGGCATCTTCCAGATCGCGCGCCCAGCGGATGTTCGACGCCTCATCGAAGCGCGCTTTCAGCTCCACGACCGCGGTGACTTCCTTGTGTGCCGCGGCGGCCATCAGCGACGGAACAATCAGCGAATGCTCGCTCGTCCGGTAAAGGGTCTGCTTGATGGAGAGCACTCGCTCGTCTTCAGCGGCCGACTGAATGAAAGATATAACTGCATCGAAAGAATCGTAGGGATGGTGCAGCAGGACATCGTGGCGCCGTAACTCTTCAAACAGATCGCGGGACTTCGCGGTCAAGCGCAACTCCCGTGGCACAAAGGTGCGAAACTTCAAATCCGGCCGCGCCGCTTCGTCGTAAATGTTGAACAGCCGCGAAAGATTCACCGGACCGTTGACCGGGAAAATCTGCCAGCGATCAAGTTCGAACACCGTGCCCAGGCGCTCGATAATCTCGGGGTCGGCCCCGGACTCGATCTCCATTCGCACCGCGTCTCCCTTGCGCCGGTTGTGCAATTCCGCGCGCACGGATTCCAGCAAGTTGCGCGATTCTTCTTCCTGAAGGTAGAGGTTGCTGTTGCGTGTGACGCGGAAGGCGGCGGAAGAAACGATGTCGTAGCCCTTATACATCCGCGCGGCATGATACACGACCAGGTCGGCAAGAAAAATGAAATCAATGGTCCCTTGCGATGGCAGGCGCACCAGTCGCGGAAGCGCCCGCGGAACGGTTACCACTCCGGTATAAGTCAGCGACGAGCGACGACGACGTCGCAGCAACAAGGCAACGCACAGCGCCTTGTTGATGACACGAGGAAATGGATGTGCCGGATCGACAGTCACCGGGGTGAGCAGCGGATCAAGCTCCCGTTCGCAATAGTCGTCCACAAAGGCTAGTGCCGCGTCATCCAGTTCGTCGATGCTGAGCACGCGAATTCCCTGCTCCGTCAGTTCCGGCCGCAGGCGCTCGTTCCAGCATGAATATTGTTCTTCAACGAACTCATGAGCCGCGTCTTTGATCAGCTCGCGCTCCTCTACCATGGTGAGGCCGTCGGGAGTAGTGGAGTTGTGGCCGTCCTCGAGTTGTTGCAACAAGCCGCCTACCCGGATCTCAAAGAATTCGTCGAGATTGCTGGCGGAGATGGCCAGAAATTTCACCCGTTCGAGCAGTGGGTTGCGGAGATCCCCAGCTTCTTCGAGCACGCGCCAATTAAATTTCAGCCACGATTCTTCGCGGTTGAGGAGGGTGGCGCGATTGCTCAAAGTTTGCCGGACCATATTTAATCAACGATGTTTAATCAACGATGTTTGCCGAATATGTGTCGAACCAAATCGTCAAGATCATCAAGGTGGAAACGTCTAGCAGGCTGTGGAAACATTAAGGCTTCGTATCAGGGCATCGCTTTAGCGATGCCGCAAACGCTCAGAAATCACAAGCCCCTTTTAGGGGCCCATCAACGTCGACTTTCCCAGCACCCTTTTAGCGCGATTCGGAAGGTGTTTTCGTGCGGCGCGTAATGATGAACCGCACTTCGGTTCCGTTGGGCCGTCGCAAGAACAAGTGGTGCTTCTCAACGTGCCCTTGAACGACAGCACCGGCCTTCCAGTCCTCCGGAAGGATTTCATGTGTGTTCCGAGGCTCGCGCTCCCCTACGACCATGGTTCCGGCCGCTCGGACCGCAACTTCGAAGTACGGATCTTCATGGTAGATGGGGGTGTTTACAACCCAGTACACGACCCGATCGCGCGTTTTGACCTCGGCCCGGACTATCGTTAGGGGGAAATTGCCGCTTTCGACCGCAAAGGAGCCCCTTCCCGGAACCAGGAACAACATCAGCGCAACCAACACCCTGTAGCGCATCCGACCCAAAGTAGTATACCAAGCTGACTGCGTGAAAAGGGCGCCAGCTTGCGCCAGCGCCCTATGTTTGAAACCTCGAACCGCACGGAGCGCGATTAAAAGGTATAGATCAAGTCAAACTGCAGGCGATTGAGCCAAGGTTCGCTCTGGCCAGGAGCCAGGTAGAACGGCTTGGTAGAGTTGCTGACCTGCAGGTTCGGCGCCAGCGCTGCGTTCTCGAGGAATGGGTCAAGCGTGCGGCCATGCCACCAGGTAAACGACGCAGTGGTGTTCGGAGCAACGCGCCACAGAGCGTAAATCCGATGCTGCAGCACGTTTGTCGGGGCCCGCTGGTCGCTTTCACCCCAGGACGCGATCGCCGCGTCTTGCTCTTCCCTCTCGAACGCGTATCCCACTTGGAAGTCGTTCTTCTTTTTTTGCTGGCCGAGACTGATGTCAGCCATGTATGCGTGCGACTGCTTGCCGAGAGACGTATTCGGCTTGGACGTGGACCCCACACCCGTAGCGGTGTAGTCATAAGGGTGAGCCGCAGCGTTCAGGTTGTTTTCGTATTCCAGCAACAGGTTTATAGGCAGACGGGCCCACCCGGTCCTGAACTGGTTGTTGAGGATCAGGTCGGCGTAGAGGAAGTTCGAGAGGAAATGTGCATTGCCATTCGCATCGATGTAAGTTGAGTTCGTCATACCATTGGCAGCGAAGGCACATCCGCCCACGAGCGTGGTTGTAGGCGGTTGCGGAGCGGCAGTCCCACCCTTAATTGTCGCGCAACCGGGGCCTTCGCCGGGAGCGGTAGTCGTTACTACAACCGTAATCGGGTAAGTGGTTCCGGCGATGGTGACTGAACCTGTACCTGTACCGCCTGCGTTCGTTGCCCCCACAGCAAACGCGCTGGAATTCAGGACCGCGTCCGGATTACGCCAGTTCAGAATGGTAAACGACGGCGTCAGTGTCCAGAACTTCAGTGGTTGTAAACGGCCGCCGATCTGCCCGCCCGCCGCGAACGAATCATGGCCGTTACCGAACAGTCCCAGGGACTTGGAACTGGTTCCCGTGACTTCGTTGTACAGCAACTGCATGAATTGCAGATTGACGTTCTTCACCAGCGGCACGCTCTCGAAATCCTTCGAGAACTTCTCCACGAAACCCTCGGGGTTGATGTCCGGATCGAAGGTCACGGAGGTACGAGCCCAGGTGAAGGCAAATTTGCCGGCTGTAGCCGAGAACCATTTGTGAGCTATCGGATTGTAAGTGATGTAGCCTCGATCCAGTCCAATCGTCTTTCGGTCGAAGTTGTTGGTCAGGGTCTCGTTGGTGGTCGTGGGATCCCCAAGGGTTCCCGTCGCCAGCGAAGTACCGGCGTTGAAGTCGTCATTCAGCTTGCCCTCGAATCCGAAACGAACGCGGACGCGAGCGCGGTTGCGGTCATTGCAGATTGTGCATCCGCTGTACTTCTGGAAGTAGCTCTCACCGCGCACCCGCACATCGCCCGTCCAGCGAAAGCGGCCGAGGACGTCTTCGAGCCCGGAGAAACGCCTCTGCTGCTCCTGCTCGGTAAGCGCGTTATTGCTCAGCGTGGTTCGCACATCGGCATATTCCGAGTTGAGCTTGTCGACGGCATCCTTCGGGGCCGCCGAGTCCGCCACTGCGTTTGCCTTTTGCTGAGCGTCCATTGCCGCCTGCTGCGCCTGTTGCAGTTGCTGTTGCGTTTGCTGGAACTGTTGGTTGGTTACCTGCAGTTGCTGGTTGGTCTGCTGCAGCTGTTGCGACAGCGCCTGGATTTGTTCCTGCTGCGCCGCCACCGCGCCTTTCAGAGCTTGCACGTCTGCGTTAACGGGTTTGGGCTTGCTCACCTTCTTCCTCGGTGTGTCTGTCTGGGCCTGCAGCGCAGACGCTAACAGCAGGATGACGCTTAGCTTGAGAACCGCTTTCATTTCCTCTCCTTTTTCCTGAATCTGCGGCGCCGGCTGACTGGCGGCGGCTCGGGTGCTCCCACAATCTCTATAACCATACTAGACTAACTTGTATTTACAAAGCAATTCCCCTGCCATTTCTCTGCCCACAAGAAACGGCCGGAAAAACAAGGATTTTCAGCTGTCCGAACCCGCTGACCTCTTGTCGCCGGGGCCCATGTGCGCAAAGTTTTTCCTTCGGCTCCGGGCACACTTCTCCTTCGGAAGGGAAAGCGCCCCTTCGTCGGAGCAGTGTCGGATCAGTGTTGGATCGATGTTTTTAGATTGGTGCTTTAGTGGATCTGCTTGATGGCCGCTTTTACTTTCTCCACTACGCTCTCCGGGAGCGGCGCGTAGCTGAGTTGACTCGTCATCTTCTGACCGTCGGTGACCATCCAGTCCAGAAAATCGGCGATGATCTTCCCTTTCTTCGGGTCCTTGGCCGGCGTCGGAATCAACAGCCAGGTGAAACTGGAGATGGGGTAAGCCGTCTTGCCCGGCGCATTTGTGATGGAAACTCGAAAATCGGCGGGCATCGTTTTCGACGATGCAGCCGCTTCGGTCACTCCATCGAGCGATGCCGTCACGAAATTGCCGGCGGCGTTCTTCACCGATCCGTAGGTGATTTTGTTCTGCACGGCATAGATCAGTTCGACGTAGCCGATCGATCCCTGCAACTGCCGGACCTGTCCGGCAACACCTTCGTTACCTTTGCCGCCCATACCGACTGGCCACTTCACCGATGTTCCCTTCCCCACCATATTGCTCCAGTCCGTGCTGACTTTGGAGAGATAGTCCGTGAAGATGAAAGTGGTTCCGCTGCCGTCGGAGCGGTAAATCACGATGATCGACTGATTGGGGAAGTTGACGCCGGGATTGACCTTGGCAATAGCAGGGTCATTCCAGTTCGTTATCTTCTGGAGATATATGCCGGCAAGAACTTCGGGAGTGAACTTGATTTCTCCACTGATCCCCGGGACGTTGTACGCGGGCACGACCGCACCCAGCACGGTAGGGATGTGCACGATCTTGGTTTTGGACTGCGCCAGTTGTTCGTCCGTCATGGGGCCATCGCTGGCTCCGAAATCGACGGTGCCATTCAATACCTGGCGAATGCCGCCGCCGCTGCCGATCGATTGGTAGTTGATCTGTACGTCCGGATGCAGCTTGTTGTATTCGCTGAACCACTTGGAATAGATGGGATTCGGGAAGGTGGCGCCCGCTCCATTCAGAGTGGTCTGGCAACTGACCGGCAGCGCCAGTGCGAGCCCTGCCAACAGCACCGCTATGCGATTTATCACTAGAGGAGTCCTCCTCGTGCTTAATTTAGGTGTTCAATTTTGTTTTATGGGCCAAATATTAAAGGAAGGTTACAAGAGAGTGAATTTATGATGAACGCACTCGGTTTTCCAAGCACTTAGCGCCCCTGTGCGCAGTGTGCGATTCGCGCATGGTCTGGCTTCACAAACTCGGGAGAATTCAGCCCCGGAGGGGCGCCCGAGCTTAGCCCGCGCTTCAGCGTGGGGTGGGGTGGGGTGGAACGACGACGAAAGTCCCGGATAGACGGCCCGCACCTAGCGCCTGTCGTTTTTGTCGAGCCGCGCCAGTTCCCGGCCAAAAAGAGCATTGTTGGGAAAGTCTCGTTGCAGCCCCACCAGAAGTTCGTGAGCGCGCGGCAAGTCTTTCTCGCGGACGTAGGCGATGGCCAGCAGGATCCGCGCGAATGGGGCGAGCAGATGGCCTTGTGCCGCGGTCGTCTGGAGCTCGGCAATGCCGCCAGCTTTGTCACCCGAAACGCCCCCGAGGCGCACCAACCAGCGCACCGGAGCGGCCATCGATCCAATAATGTAACGGCTGACGCCGCCCGCCAGGTGAGCGTCGTAGCAACTCGGATCGACCGCGAGAAGTTGCTTGGACCAGGCCGTTGCCTCCTTGGTGTAATGAAGTGCCGCCAAATTCCGCTTTTCGATGAGGGCGGCAAAGTCCGAGCGCAGGCCGGCGGCAAACGTCATCGCCAGAAGCGCGTCCCGGTCTCGCGGATCGCGGCTCAGCCTGGACTTTGCCAGTTCTTCAGCACGGGTGAGCTGCTGGTCGAAACGCGCGCGTTTTCCCGGGTCGGCCTCATATTTCTTGCGCGCGCCGAAGACCGAGTCGTCCGCATAGAACTGCGCCTCCAGCACGCCGAGTCGGTTGAATTCGGAAAACAAAATGCCGGCCGCCTCGCTCGCCGGCCCCATGGGATTCTCAGGATTCAGTCTTTCCCACGACTCGAATTCTTTTTGCCCCCCGGTAAAATCCAGATCGTAGAGCCGCCGGAATCCATGATCAAGCCCCGCCGAGGGCAGGTCGGCAAAAGCCTGCGGAACCGTCAGCAGCACAAAAGCGGCTGAAACTAACACTGCGACCTGTACATCTCTTGTATGAGGTTTAAGGCGACGTAGAACCGTAATGAGGAGTCCTGACATGTCTTGAGTTAGATGCGTCTTTCGACATTATCGTCGGTAGCCGAGCACAAATCTAGATCTTCTGGCAAACTGCTTGACGGTGACCCTTTGAGCGATGGTCTTCGTTATGCGCCGGGCTGGCCCGGAATCGAACCCCGCTGGACTTCGAGCGCCAAGACCGGCGTAGGCACTGCGCTGAGCCTCCAAAGCAGGCTTTGGTTCACGCTGAGTCATGGCATTCTCAATGAGATCTATTTCCCCCGCGTGGATCAAGCCTGCACCCGCGACTTCGGCATGATTGTCACCGATGGTCGTGAGTTCTTCTCCGAAGAGAAACGCCATTGTACCTTCCAGAACCTTCCGATCGAACCAGGAGTCCCTGCCTTCCAACTGACGAACACATGCGAGTCGGGCCGATACCGGATCGAAAAGGAAGTGCTGACCGATCCGTGGCGAAATGTGGTGTTGCAAAAAATTCGGTTCGTGCCGCAACAGGGAAATCTGCGCGACTACCGCGTGTATGCACTGTTGGCGCCGCACCTGGCTAATTTCGGATCGGGCAATACCGGCTGGGTCGGCGATTACAAGGGAACACCGATGCTCTTTGCCCAGCGCGATTCCTGCGCGCTCGCCCTGGCCTGTTCCGCGCCGCTGCCGAAATGCTCCGTCGGATTTGCCGGCATATCGGATGGCTGGCAGGACTTGTCGCAGAATTTTCAGATGACGTTGGAGTACGACCGCGCGGAAAACGGAAACATCGCGCTGACCGCTGAAATCGACCTGGCCGCCTGCGACGGCGAGTTCGTCCTCGCACTCGGCTTTGGCGGAATCTGGGCGGAAGCCGGCCAGCAAGCGCTCTCTTCCCTGCTCACTTCTTATGCGACCACTCGCAAAGATTACGTCCTACACTGGCAGAACTGGCAGCGGACACTGAAGCAGCTCGATGAAAAGCCGCGGGAAAAGGATTTGTACCGCGCCAGCGTAGCGGTTCTGCGCACCCACGAATCAAAGGACTTCCTGGGCGGAATCATCGCCAGCCTCTCCATTCCCTGGGGCTTCAACAAGGGCGACGAGGACCTCGGCGGCTATCACCTTATCTGGCCGCGCGATCTGGTCGAGAGTGCTGGCGGATTGCTGGCAGCCGGCGCTCAAGACGACGCTCTCCGCGTGTTGCATTATCTCGAGGCCACCCAGGAGGCCGCCGGATATTGGGCGCAGAACATGTGGTTGGATGGGCGTCCCTACTGGAGCGGCTCCCAAATGGATGAGACCGCCTTTCCGATTCTGCTGGTCGATCTGCTGCGCCGCGAAGCACCCCGCTGCTTCGGTGAAAGCGATCGCTGGTGGCCGATGGTGCGCAAAGCTGCCGCATTCATTGTGGCCAACGGTCCAGTCACGCAGCAGGATCGCTGGGAAGAAGACGGCGGCTATTCGCCGTTCACGCTGGCAGCCGAAGTCGCTGCCCTGCTGGTTGCCGCCGATCTCGCGGAGATGATGGGTCAGCCTCAACCCGCCGAATTTCTGCGTCAGATGGCCGACACATGGAACGACAACATTGAACGCTGGACCTACGCCGTGAACAGCGATCTAGCCCGGCAGCTTGGCGTGGAAGGCTACTACGTGCGCATCACGCCCGCCGACGGAGACGGCGCCGCCTCGCCCCTGCAAGGATTCGTTCCCATCAAAAATCGCGCCATCGGCGGTTCGAATGCGCCAGCGGTGGAGATCGTCAGTCCCGATGCGCTGGCTCTGGTGCGCTTCGGCTTGCGCGCGCCCGACGATCCGCGAATGCTGAACACGATCAAAGTCATCGATCAACTGCTGCGCGTAAAACTTCCGCAGGGTCCAGGCTGGTATCGCTACAACGGCGACGGATACGGAGAGCACGAGGACGGATCTCCATACGACGGCACTGGAGTTGGCCGCCCCTGGCCGCTCCTGGCGGGTGAGCGAGCCCACTACGAACTGGCTGCGGGACGCGCCGCCTCCGCCGAGGCGCTGCTAGGCGTGATGGAAAATTCGACGGGAGCAAGCCGCCTGATTCCCGAACAAGTGTGGGACACAACCGATATCCCGGAGCGTGAGCTGTTCGCGGGAAAAGCGTCGGGTTCGGCGTGCCCGCTGGTGTGGGCTCATTCCGAATACATCAAGCTGCGGCGGTCGCTAGTCGATGGCAAGGTTTTCGATCAGCCGCCGCAAACCGTGGAACGCTATTTAACCAGAAAGACATCGGCGCAGTACTTCAACTGGCGCTTCAACAATAAGCCGCGCACGCTACCCTGCGGAAAGAAGCTGCGCCTTCTGCTGATGGAACCGGCCCTGGTGCACTGGAGTTTCGATGACTGGCAAAGCACACAAGACAGCAGTTCCAAAGAGAGCGGCTGGAACCTGCAACACGTCGATCTGCCAACAGAAACTCTACCTGTAGGCCGCCAGATTATTTTCACGTTCTTCTGGAGGAACTCCGGTCGCTGGGAAGATCGAGACTACCAGGTAACGGTCGAATGACTTGAATATCTCGTAGAGACGCGGCTCGCCGCGTCGGCCGTGTGTCAGTTTCGATTTTCAGAGATATAGCGAGCATAAGACGCTGGAATGTGCCAGAATTGCCCGGTCCCCGGAGCGTACATGGCAAATTCCTTTTTCGCTGGTTTATTGCGTGTCTTGGCGTGGATGTTCGCGATTGGAGTGGCGGGTTGCCTCTTGGTCATTCCCATCACGGCCTACCGGCTATTCGCTGTGCTCTTTGAGAAGGATCTCCCGGACGACCAATTAGCGCGAAAGGCATAGTCGACGGATAACATTCAAGAATCCGTCCGCAGAAAGTGGCCAATAACTTTTTCGTTTATCTACTATGTAAGTTAGCTCCTTTCGACTGGATCCCCCACAATCTAAAACAGGTGAAATCGAATCGATGAATTTTTCCGGAAAAGTAGCGCTCATCACAGGCGCAGGCAGCCCGCAGGGGATAGGCTTCGCAACCGCTCGTTTGCTCGCGCAACAAGGATCCAAAATCGCAATCACTTCCACCACAGAAAGAATCGAACATCGCGCCCGCGAACTCGCCGCGGAAGGCGCCGATGTCTTTTCCTTCCAGGCCGACCTGCGGGATCTCGCGCGCACTCAAGTGCTGATTCAGGAAGTCGTCGCCCGGTACGGACGCCTTGATATCCTCGTCAACAACGCCGGCATGACTCAAGTCGGCGGTCCGACCGACACAACTTCGCTGCCTCTAGCCGAGCTTTCCGAAAAGGACTGGGATTACGGCATCGCGATCAACCTCAAGACCGCTTTCAATGTCACAAAAGCCGTTCTGCCCTTCATGCTGAGAGCGAACTATGGCCGGATCGTGAACGTTTCTTCCACCACCGGCCCAGTCGTCAGCAACCCTCGCGAAACCGCCTACAGCGCGGCCAAAGCGGGCATGGTCGGCCTGAGTCGCAGCCTCGCCCTCGAGGTTGCCCGCCAGGGAATCACCGTGAACTCCGTAGCTCCCGGCTGGATCGAAACCGCATCTTCCACCGCACACGAAATCATCGCTGGTAAAAATACTCCCGTAGGCCGCCCCGGCCGCCCCGACGAAGTCGCCGCAGCGATCGCGTTTCTCGCCTCCGAATCCGCCTCCTACATCACCGGACAACTGCTCGTCATTGACGGCGGCAACGCCCTCCAGGAGTACAAAGGCCCTCCCGATCTGTACTATTGAGCGCGGGCCAGGCTCCATTAGCATCGACGCTGATAAACTTTCCCTGTTCGCTACTCATATTCGAGGCACCATGCGCGTTCTCACCGTGTTTGTTATGGTCGTACTAATGACAACGACAATGACTGTCCGAATGACATCCCAGACTCTGCCTGCGCCGCAGGCCATCACCGACCCCAAGCTAATCACCTCCAAGCCCGATGCGCGCGTGGAGAAGAGTCTTTCCATCGAGAACCTCTACATGACGCGCCAAGTCGGAGGTTCGACCTGGTCGCCAGATGGCAAGACGGTCGCCTTCGTCAGCAACCTGAGCGGTCGCAATAATCTTTGGCTCGTCGCATCCGAAGGTGGATGGCCCATGCAACTCACGGTAAGCGATCAGCGCCAGACCAGCCCAACCTGGTCACCGGACGGCAAGTGGATCGCCTACATGTCCGATTACGACGGCGACGAGCAATGGGACATCTTTCTGGTCTCGCCGAAAACTGGACAAGTCGTGAACGTCACCAAGACGCGCGAGATCGCGGAGGAAAATCCAGCCTGGTCGCCCGATGGCCGCTATCTCGCCTACATGGTCAAACCGAAGACGTCGTCAGTGTTCGAGATTGACGTTTACGACACGGTCTTGCGCGATGTGAAGCACCTGACCAGCGGAACCGCAAAAGGCCGCATGAACGTAGCACCAATCTGGTCGAAGGACGCTAAGTTCATCGTCTACACGCAAGATCAATCGAAAGGGACCGACTCGAACGTATTTCTGGTGGACGTTGCGAGCGCGCAAAGCACGCTTCTGACGCCGCATGACGGCGAACGCACTTACTCAGCCAACGACGTTTCGCCCGACGGGAAAAACGTTCTGATCACTTCCAATGCCGGAGACGGCTACGACAACGTCGGCTTGCTCGACATCGCCAGCAAGAAAATCCGCTGGCTCACGCAAGACAAGTGGGAAATTTCCGGCGAGAGCTTTTCTCCCGACGGCAAATTTCTGACTTACAACGCGAACATAGATGGCAACACCGACATCTACCTATACGACGTAGCATCCGCCAAAGCGCACGCCCTCCCCTTGCCCAAAGGCGTGAACTTTACGGCCGGCAGGCCTTCGCCCTTCACTCGCGATAACACACGCCTGCTCTACTACCACACGGGCCCAACCGCTCCCGGCGATTTGTGGGTTTACGCATTAGCCGAGAGCAAATCGGATCAACTTACACATTCGCTCGTAGGCGGAGTGCGATCCGAGGACATGGTCGAGCCTCAGCTTGTTCATTACCCCAGCAAGGATAGTAAGTGGACCATCTCCGCCTTCGTCTATGTTCCCTACAACCTGCCGCGCAACGGCGAGCACCCCGCGATTGTCTACGTTCACGGCGGTCCGACTGCGCAGACCATGAACACATTCAATCGCTTCGTCCAGTACATGGCGAACCAGGGATACATTGTGATCGCGCCCAACTATCGCGGATCGACCGGCTACGGAAAAGAATTTCAGCACGCCAATCTTTTCGATATGGGCGGCGGCGATTTGCAGGACGTCCTCGCCGCCGCCGACTGGATCAAACAGACTGGCTACGTCGACCCGAAGAAACTCATTCTGATGGGCGGCAGCTACGGTGGCTACATGACGATGATGGGCGTCACTAAGGCTCCGGAGTTGTGGGCCGCGGGCGTTCCGATTGTGCCCTTTGTGAACTGGTTCACCGAGATTCAAAACGAAGACCCCGTGCTGCAGCAGTCGGACCTTGCAACCATGGGCGATCCCGAGAAAAACAGGGCGCTCTACGAAGATCGTTCGCCGATCAACTTCGTCGACAAGATCAAAGCGCCGCTATATCTGCTCGCGGGAGGCAACGATCCGCGCTGCCCCAAGGAAGAAGCGCAGCAGGTGGTGGACGCGGTCAAGAAGCGCGGCGGCGTGGTCGAATACAAAGTCTACGAGAACGAAGGCCACGGCTTCTCAAAGGTAGAAAATCAGATTGACGCCTACAAGCGCGTAGCCGACTTTCTGAAAGCCCACGTTCCGCCAGCGGACTGCGGCTGCTCGCTGAACGAGTAACGGCTCACGTCCGTCCAGCCGAGGGTGCCCCATTCTTGCGCGTCCTGTGCGCAAGAGTGGGATTCCACGACTGTCTCCCGCGTGGGACTCTTCCGCCTCTCAACCCCGTCATGCTGAGCGGAGCATGGACGTCACGAAGTGAAGTCCATGCGGAGTCGAAGCACCCTACGCCCTCCCGGTCGGCAAGGGCGCGTCAGGGAGTTTTCCCCGCGCAGTCGAGTTCGATGTGAACTGCAGAGCGCTGACCAATGGGGCTGGTGCGGTTGTGGAAGTCGCGACGCCAGACGGTCTATTTTGAATCGCGCTCTGGGCGCGACTCCTCCGCTCTGAGTGGGAGTGTGCGCTTGCGTAGCGACACGCGTCGGAACGGCTGCTAGGTTACTTGCAGGCGTTCGCCTGAAAGCCTTTCTTTCAATAGGAGTGCATACTATGGCTCAGGCTAATCCTGTTCCTTCTCGTTCTCCTTCTCGCACTGACAGTGCAGCATCCGGGGTGCAGTGGGAGCGACTTTATGAGTCCGCATTTCTGGAACTCAATCCTCAACGGGTGCCTCCGGCCATCACGGTTGCTCGCCGGCTCTGAATTCCGCGCTGCGTATTTTGGGTACGCTTGAGGAACTGGCCGATAAAAGAGGCCGGTTACCACGCAGCGTAGAAAAACGACCGCGTTTGGACTCCGCTCTGGGCGCGGGTTTTGGACTGTCTCGGCTACGCCGCTCGTCGCTCCTGGGTATAACCTTTCTCTCGGAAGATAAGTGTTAAGAACCTCTTTCTGACTCGCCTGCTGTGCTCATGGAGTGCGGATCGAAGCTCGGCGAGGATGGCGTCCGACTCGTCAGCGCTTCGGGCTGTGAGAGCCTGTTGGCAGAGTTCGCGGATTCTATCGTCGAGCCGCCTCTTCGGCACCCTGCACCCCAAGCAATCGGATCAGCAATTCTAACCACGCATCGGTGGCCCGCGGGATACCGCACACGCTGTATTTTCCGAGGGAAAAGAGTGGAGCTTCGGGGCGGGCGAATGTAAGGCGAAATGTGCTAGCATCGGTCGCTATGGCACGGCGGCGCGATCGCGACGAACCACCGGACGTCCTCAGCGCGGAAGAGATCAAACAGTTTCGTCACCGGATCGCCCACTTGAGTCCTGAGGGCGTGCGGCAGCTCTACGATCGCGCGTTCGAAGATTGCCGGCTGGTTTACACGCGGATCCCCAGCCCGCGAAAGATGCAGACGCTGGTGCAGTTGTGGAAGCAGCTTTGGAAGTGGCGCTAGGGATTGTGAGTGTAATCGGGATTTTTCATCAACTACCGGCTTCCCTCGTGCACCGTCCGCATGCTCACCCAAGCTGCTCTGGTTCAGAATGATTAGTGACACTCGTTATAGAGTGTCGGCATGCAAATTCGGGAAGGAAGGCCACCTCGCTCGGGGCGGTTGAAACGTGTGGGAGTGGAGCTAGGGCGGGCCGCCAGGGT
>Ga0307477_10000456_pt1 | contig 45026 bp, 36 predicted proteins | sample atmos_gasesECM2C_FD_203316 | JGI IMG/M metagenome (GOLD analysis project Ga0307477, IMG submission 203316) | Hardwood forest soil microbial communities from Morgan-Monroe State Forest, Indiana, United States - atmos_gasesECM2C_515 | ecosystem: Environmental > Terrestrial > Soil > Temperate... | reverse complement strand
AGGCACACCAACTAGCCAGCGCCCGGCGGCTTTTTATTTACGACGTAATTTTCTCCGTCACGATCTTTGTCGCGCTCGTTCCGATATTTATTACCAAGAAGATCATTTATGGAAGCTATTTCGATCTGGGCTACTCCGAGAATTGGTTTTGGAGCTCTCCAGCGCTTCTGAAAGTTTGCTTCGCTGCGGATCACGGCCTATTCAGCTGGACACCGATTCTGATTCTGTCGGTAGTGGGACTTTTTTTGCTGCGGAGATACGCCCGAGATTTAAGTTTTACCTTCACTGCGGGGTTTTTGATTTATCTCTATACCATCGGGTGCTATCAAAATTGGGACGGGCTGTCGTCGTTTGGAAACCGGTTCTTTGTTTCACTAACGCCAATGTTTGTTCTGGGGCTGGCGTCCTTTTTTAACTGGATTGCAGACAGCGGGAACGAGCGCCCGGCCACAGCCTTCGCTTATGGAGCCACCGCATTGCTCATCGTGTGGAATTTGGGTTTGATTTTCCAGTGGGGCACGCACCTGATCCCGGTGCGCGGTCCCATTTCCTGGCGTGACGCCGCATACAATCAAGTTGCGGTTGTGCCGGTGCAAAGTGTGCGAAGCTTGGAGGCATATTTCACCAGTCGCGGGCGTTTGATGAACCTGATTGAGCAACAGGATATGCAGCAGCTCAGAGAACGAAATGAAAAGCCGCTGGACAAATCGCCAAGGGACGACTAAGGGATCCGCGACGCGCGAGGTTCTTGCGGGTCCGATCAATCCTCAGAATCAATGAATTCTATGGTGATTCAGAAAACAAAAAGTCCCTTTCGTACGCGCACGCGTGTACTTCACAACACCGCAGCGTTACTCGGTGGCCGTGGAATCTCAATTGTTCTCTCCGGTGGCGCGTCAGTCATTCTGGCGCGATATCTGGGTAGTGAAAAACTTGGCGAATTCGGAGCCATTTATGCGTATGCGGCGCTCTTCGGCTGGCTGGCAACCTTTGGAATCGATGCAATCATGGCCCGGGAAGCGTCGATCGACCGCGAGCATGCAGCAATCATTCTGCGAACTGGAACGAAGCTGTGCCTGATGTTCGCCGCGGGCGCCACGATTTTGTCGTTGGTGATTGCTCCCTTTGTGGGCTACAAAGGCCGTTTATATCCCTTGCTTATTCTTGCCGTAATGGAAATGCTTTTGCTTTCGCCGCTGCGCCTTCCCGGAGTGGTTTTCCAGGTAGATCTGAAGCAGTGGTATTCAGCAGGGATCAACCTTTTTCGGCAGTTCCTATGGCTTTTGTTGGTCGTGGTGCTGGCGTGGTTTCAGGCCGCTCTCATTACCGTCGTTGTGTGGCGATTCGTTGTGGCAGCCTTGGAAGCGATCTTGATTTGGAGTATAAGTCGGCGGTTTCTGTCCCGCTTGCCGGAAGTCGGAACTAACCGAGCCCGATATTACCTGGCCAGTGCAGCTCCCATGGCTTTCAGCTCGCTTCTAGCGTCGATATACATGCGCGTGGATCAGGTGATGCTGCATAGCATGGTGAATGACTCGATTTTAGGCCAATACGTTGTCGCTGTTCGAGTGAGCGAGCTGTTTGAACTGCTCCCCGCAGCGCTCATTGCTTCGCTGGTGCCAATGCTCTCCAGGTCGGCGAAAGATCCCGTGATTTTTCGCACATATCTTGATCGAACGTTTCGTTACTTCCTAATTCTCGCCTGCGCCATTTGCGTGGCAATTACGACGGGAGCAGCCTTTATCATTAAGCTTCTCTATGGCAGGCAGTTTGCCGCGGCGACGCCGTTGCTTTCGGTGTTGATTTGGTCGGAGGCCGCCATGTTTTTCGGCGCGGTCGTAATAAACGCAATGGTGGCTACGAATTTGCAGCGCTACCTTTTGGTGCCAACGGCCGCGGGTGCGTTAAGCAATGTGGCGCTAAACTTGTACCTAATTCCCCGATATGCGGCCCTCGGTGCGGCTTGGGCCACTTTGATAAGCTATAGTCTGGCATGGTTCATCGTATTGCTGGCGTTTCGCCAAACGCGCCCCTTGGTACTCCAAGGACTCCGTTGGGCTATACCGGTATTCGCTCTGGCAGTCGCGGCGATATGGATAACCATGTTTCTGCCGGGACCGCCTATCCTGAAACTCACCGCCGGAGTCTGCCTCTATCTGGCGGGCCTCGCAGTCACGCGGCTTTTCGGGCGGGATGACATCGTATATGCCTGGGCAGCATTCGCGCATAGATCTGTGGGATCATGAGAAAACAAGTCTGTCGTGCGATTCGAGTTCTTGAGCAGCTTTAACAGGATACCGGCTGGTGAACCCCATAACGCCCAGAATTCTCGAAGATCCGACTCGCTGGTCTATCCGGCTGCCGTTCTCTGATAATGATCCGCTCAAGCGCGAAGCAATAATGAGGAGCATAGATTGTCTTGCGTAGATCCAGCACACACGCCAGCCCACAAAATGGCGTGGGAGAACCAAAGAACAGGCAAAGTTCTTTTGTTAACGCCGAATTCTCCGGATACGCTAGGCGGCATGGAGCATTTCGTTCGCGAACTTGCGCACGGGCTCGAAAGACGTGGTTATGCCGTGGAAATCCTCCATAGTATTAACTCCGCGCCGCGATGGACCAGCGGTAAATTCGGCCCGACGGCACGAAAACTCGGAGCCAGCGCGTTGGGCTACTATATTGGCCGACGCGCTCAGATGAAGTTGGATGACGACGTCGTGGCAGTAATCTCCAATAGTGACGTGGGCTATTACCCGCTTCGTCCAAAGTCGAAGCAAACTCGCTTGATTCAGTTCTACCACGGGACTTACCGAGGTCAGGCCGAGGCAATACGGCCATTCATCAAATATTATGGATACCTCTATTTGAAATGGTGGAATGCTATGGTTCTAGAGCGACTGAGCGGTCGCGACAAACAAGTACTTGTTTGTTCGGATCAGGTTGGCCAAGAGGTTCGCCTGTTCTTTGGCCACCCAAGCACAACGGTCTGGTACCCAATGGATTTGTCTCGCTTTTCGCCGCGCGATCCGCAAACGAGCCGGCGTGAATTGGGCCTGCCGCTGACCGGGCCGATCGGAGTCTTTGTGGGGAGCGCGCACGCGACTAAGGGATTCACTGTCGTTCGCAAGTTGATCGAGGCTTTCCCGGAAGTCTGCTGGGGGCTCGCCTTGCGCGGATCCGTACCCGAAGACCTCAAGGCAAATCCTCATGTGCGAATATTCCAGAACATGCCGAATGAAAAGATTCCGCTGCTTTACGGCGCAGCCGATTTTGCGCTCTCTCCGTCTCGCTACGATGCTTTTCCTTACGCCGTCTGCGAAGCGCTCGCCTGTGGTTTACCGGTGATCGCCTCGCCTAGCGGAGCGAGCTGCCTCTTCCTGAAGGAACCGCCGCTAAACCGCTTTCTGGTTTCGCACGCTGACGCGACGGCTGAATTTGTGGAAGCGCTGCGTGAACTTCTGCGCGATCCAGACTTTTATCGAAAAGCGGTGCTCGCAGGTATCCGACCGATGATTGAAGAGATCATGTCTCCGGAGAACTGGTGGCGCAGATTTCTCAAGGCAACCGGGCTATAGGCGCTAGCCTCGCGCTTGAAACAATTGCATGAACTCCATAAATAATGTTCCCGTATGGAACAGCAAGCCGCAAACGCGAGCCGACGCTGTGCTCAGTTTCCTAACTGAAGCTCGCGGCGCCGATGCTTCGACCACCGGGAAGCTACTTTGCAATAAGGCCGCATATCTTTTCATGCGCGCAACGAGCAGAACTCCGCAACGCGGTTGGCACACGAGTGCACGCCACTGGTACCGCTATCCTTTTTCATTGTTCGGTGAGGTGTTGTGGAGCCGTCAACTCGAGGCTTGGTTCCGCGCAGAAAACGAGGCTGCCATGGAGTCCATGCTGCACGAAAATAACTACGAGCCGGTCGATTGGGTCGCGCCTAATAAGGGTGACGTTGTCCTGGATGTAGGTGCATTCGTTGGGTGGCACACGATCCGTGCCGCCAAGCTCGTCGGCCTCTCGGGTCGAGTCATCTCTCTGGAGCCTGACACTGTTAACCGCAGGCAACTCGAAGACAACCTCAAGTTGAATCAGATCACGAATTGTAGCGTGGTTCCACTTGGCGCCTGGTCGACACCACATGATAATCTGGGCTGGTACACGGAGAAATCTCCTGATTGTTGCCGGATTGATGTGAATAAGTCCGCCTCTTCAGAAGGCATAAAGGCAACTACCATCGATGATTTGGTTGCTGAAATACGGCTCAACCGGGTCCATTGGATCAAGATGGATATCGAAGGCGGGGAAGTCGAGGCTCTTAAAGGGGCGGCGAGGACCCTGCGCGATTATCGCCCATGCGTGTTTGTCGAGCTGCACGATACCGTTCAACCAGTGCGAGAATTGCTTAAGCAGTATGGCTACTGCATCAAACGGGAAGCATTCGATGCTTCACCAGAGCCACATGGCTGGTTTGTAGCCCATTCACTTTGACCGAAATTCCGCGAGAACAAAGTCGGTTATCAGAACCCCACGATGGCAGAAAACTCAGAGGACGATAAGAAAGACCCATCGCTAGTTGCTCTGCTCGGTCGCCGTGACGCGCCTGCTGACGGTGTTCAGGACTATTGTACGTTTCTCGCCGGGGCACTGGAAACGAGGGGGGCCCATATGGTCTTGGCGCGCGTGCGCTGGATGGAGGATGGCTGGTTCCGTGGATTACAGCAGCTCTGGCGCGAAAGCATCGAGTGGCGCGGTCAATGGATCCTCTTGCAATATACAGCGCTCTCTTGGTCTCACCGCGGGTTTCCGTTCGGAGCACAAGCCGTGCTCGCAATTCTTCACCGACGCGGTGTGCGGTGCGCCATTGTGTTTCACGAGCCGGACCGCCAGGGAGGCTCGAGCCTGCTGCAAAGAATCCGTGGCGCGTGCCAAGATTGGGTCATTCGGAGACTTTATGAAGGGGCTAGCAAGAGCATTTTTACTGTTCCGCTTGAGACAGTAGCGTGGTTGCCGGTGGGAGAAGACAAAGCCGCGTTTATTCCAATCGGCGCGAATATACCGGAACGCATCCATCGCCCAGCCCCGGCTGGCCTAGCAGCCAAAGTAAAAACTGTGATCGTCTTTGGGGTAACCGACTCTCCGGAGGCCGCCGCGCAGGAGGTCAATGTGATTTCCGGCGTTATGCTGGAGGCTTGTAACGCCCTTGGTAGATTGCGCCTCGTGGTTCTAGGGCGTGGAGCGGCCGAAGCTCGCGAGCTGTTGGCTAAGGCCTTTTACCGAACCGCTGTGGAACTCGAAGTGCGCGGAGTTTTGCCCGCGGAACAGGTTGCCGACGAGTTCGAATCCGCGGATGCTCTACTGTTTGTACGTGGAGCTGTCACGCTGCGGCGCGGAAGCGCTCTAGCGGGTGTCGCCAGCGGAATTCCGATCATCGGATATCGTGGCGAAGCCTGGAGTGGCCCTCTCGAGCAAGCGGGCGTGGAATGGTCTCCTTCGCAGGATCGCGGGAGCCTGGCTCGTGGACTTATTCGAGTCCTGAGCGATCCCCAACGGTGGACGGAGCTACACGAACGCAATCTAGAAGTACAAAGAAATTATCTGTCGTGGAACCGAATTGCCGAGCGGTTTCAGGCAATTCTGGCGCGATGATGGAGCGCCCCGTGCGAGTGCTCATGGTCGCTACTCACCCCGTGCAATATGCGTCGCCGATGTACCGTCTTTATGCGAAGGATCCTCGGATTGAGATCCTGGTGGCTTATTGCAGCTTACAAGGAGCCGAATCGCTGGTCGATCGCGAGTTCGGAGTGGAGGTGAAGTGGGACGTCCCTCTATTGGAGGGTTACTCTTGGATCGCTCTTCCAAATCGCTCGTGGCGTCGAGGATTAGGCTCGTTCTTCGGCCTGTTCAATCCTGGTATCTGGCGTCTGATACGCGACGGGAACTTCGATGCCGTTGTGTTGTACACAGGGTATGCCGTTGCTACCTTCTGGATCGCAGTGGCAGCCGCCAAGCTCCGCGGCATACCGATTCTTTTCGGCACGGATGCTACGGGGTTGCAACCTCAACACCTGGCCCGCTGGAAGATACCGGTCAAGCGACGCTTGCTCCCAAAAATATTTCGCCTTGCGGATGTCGTGATTAGTCCCTCGGAGGCGACACGGCAATACATTCTGGGCATGGGAGTTCCCGATTCACGCATTGTTCTTACACCTTTTGTTGTGGACAACCCTTGGTGGACGCAATGCGCTTCTGAGGTGGACCGCGGCGTAGTTCGGCGAACCTGGGGAGTTCCAGAGGATGCCCTTGTAGCTCTGTTCTGTGCCAAACTTCAACCGTGGAAAAGGCCCGCCGATTTGCTCCACGCATTTGCCAAGGCGAGCGTCGAAGGAGCCTATTTGGTCTTCGCCGGGGATGGTCCACTTCGATCTGACTTGGAGGCTACAGCAAAGCTTCTTGGAATCGCCGAGCGAACACGTTTTCTTGGCTTCGTGAATCAAACCGGCCTGCCATCCATCTACTGCTCGGCTGACCTTTTTGTTCTTCCTTCTGAATATGATGCTTGTCCAGTTGTTGTCTGCGAAGCGATGTTGTGTGGATGCCCGGTCGTCTTAAGTGACGAAGTTCGCGGTCGCTTCGAGCTGGTGAAAGACGGAGAGACTGGTTTTATTTATGCCTGCGGGAATGTCGATATGCTGGCAAAGATTCTGGCAAATGCGCTGGGCAACCGAGCTAGACTCGCTGAACTTCGTCGCAGTGCAGTTACTCGAATGGAAACCTGGTCGCCACGCGAAAATCTCGAGGGCGCGGTAATGGCTCTCCAGCAAGCCGTTCGACTGAAACCACGAAGTGCGGACCGTTCATGAAACTCCTCCTCTATGTGCACACATGGGCTCCTTCAGTCGGTGGAGTCGAGACGATCAATATGGTTCTGGCGAGAGGCCTTGCCGAATGGACGGGCGGTCATCGCGCCGAACAAGTCGCAGTTACGCTGGTGACCCAAACACCTGCGTACGGCATGGATGATTCAGCTCTTCCGTTCCGTGTTGTGCGGTGTCCGGGCCTCGGTCAGTTAGTCCGCTTGATTCGCGAAGCTGACCTCCTGCACATGGCGGGACCCACTTTGCTCCCAAGCGCGATTGCCTGGTTGATGCGCAAACCCGCAGTGATTGAACACCACGGCTTTCAGAGTATTTGTCCGAATGGACAGCTTTTATACGAACCAACGCAATCGCCTTGCCCCGGTCACTTCATGGCGCGGCGATACGGCGAGTGCATTCGTTGCAACTCCAAGCTTGGCAAGCTCGTGAGTGTGAAGATGTGGATGCTGACCTTCCCGCGGCGTTGGCTCTCGCAGCATGTGTCTGCCAACATCGTCCCCACGTCCTGGCTTGGATCGCTGCTGCAACTGAATCGAACGCGGACGATTCATCATGGACTGCCCCTTCGCGAGTCACCGCTAGCTAGCCCCGTCACATCGGCGAGACCTACATTCGTATTTCTGGGTCGCTTGGTCAGTACAAAGGGGGCTCGGCTACTGATCGAGGCTGCCGGAATTCTCAAAGACAAACATCGCGAATTTCAGATAAAGATCATCGGCGACGGCCCAGAGCGTCAAGAACTAGAAGAATTAGTACGCGAACTCGACGTGCAATGTCATGTCAGGTTTCTCGGTTACATTCCCTCGGAAGGCTTGCGGGAAGTGATCGAGGAAGCCATAGCTGTTATCATGCCTTCCTTGGGAGGAGAAGTGTTTGGTCTGGTCGCTGCGGAAAATATGCAAAAAGGCAAATTAGTGATCGCCTCCAGTATAGGAGCATTGTCCGAGGTCCTCGGCGACGCCGGAATGACCTTCACGACTGGAGATGCACAGGACTTGGCTCGCTGCATGCTGAGTATTATTGAAGAGCCATCGCGCGCAGATGTTATCGGACAAAAAGCGATTCGGCGCATCGCTCAATTTTTTGGGGCGGATCAAATGGTGAGAGAGCATACGGGGGTTTACCGGGAGATTTGTGGCCGTTGAGTGCACCTAGGACAATCCAGCATCAGGATCGTGACAGACTTTGGGTAGCTAATCGTCTTAAGAAGGCTGTGCGTAGCGTGGTGCCCAGGCCCTTGAGGAACTCGCTCCGTTCGCCCACAAGATCCGCGGAGTGGTTGTGGGACTCGATTCGGTTCTTGCTTGGGAATACTGAGTCTCTCGAGGTTTCACCGGATTCGCACCTGTTGTGTCACCCACGTGCCTATAGAATCTTCCGCCGTGACCAAGTGGACGACCCCGAACAAAGTGAGGAATTCCGAAGTTTCATTCGCTACTGCTCCGACACCATGTTTCTCTATGATATAGGTGCACATTTTGGAGTCTTCAGCTTAGTCGCAGCCCACTTCGGTGGAAAGGCTGTCGCAGTAGATGCTTCTCCTTCCGCAGCACGCATGATCGGTGTTCTGACGACCTTGAACAAATGCAACGACAGTGTTCAGATTCTTCGTGCGGCCGTGAGCGACGTAAGCAGCTCGATAGACATGGTTAATTCGGGGGTTTTCTCTGATGGATATTTCAAAGTTGCAAGGCAAATGCCAAAGAGCGAGTTGACAAAGGTTCAAGCTGTCACGATTGATCAAATGGCTCTCCAATTTGGCCCTCCCACACACATCAAGATTGATGTCGAGGGTCACGAGGCGGCGGTTCTGCGCGGTGCCCGCTCCACGCTGCGGAAGTTTTCGCCGCTTATTTTTCTCGAGCTACACAATGAAATGGTCCTTTCTGCAGGGGGGAATCCGCGTACTGCACTTGAGGAGCTCGCACAGCTTCGTTACGATACATTTGCGCTCAACGGAGATGTCATCACGACGAACGCTATTCTTATACGGCCAATCATTCGAATCGTGGCTAAGCGCAGGGTGGAATGACCGAAAGCTGATTAGTTAGCTACCGAGGTCTCAGGGTCTCGGTGCGCGACAGAGCCAACTTAGTATAGGCAGTCGCTTTATGATGAGCTTGCACAGGGCAGGCAGGACTGAGGACCCGCAAGATGTTGAATGCACACACTCCCGGAATGAGGAACCAGCCTTTGATCGGCGCCTGCCTGTTTGTGCTTGGTCTGTGGTTGGCGTGGGAAGTGGGCGGAAGAATTGTTGCCGAAGACCAGCAATCCCTGATCTTTGGCGTCTCGATTTTTGCGGGGTGCATCGTTGCCGCCATGACTCTGAGAAACTGGCGCACCGGTTTCTATCTGTTTTTTGTTTGGATGCTTTTCGAAGACTTATTCCGCAAGTATATGGGCAACGGTCTGGCGCTTTTTTTTGGCAAGGATGTCCTCGTAGTGCTCGTTTATATCTCTCTTTTTGCGGAGATGCGACGGGGAGGTGAGAAACGCTTTAAGCCGCGTTTCTTGTTCTGCCTTGGCCTTTTCTTCATGCTGGGCGCTCTGCAAGTGTTTAACCCAAATTCACCTCACATTCTGTACGGTCTGCTTGGTTTCAAGACTTATTTTTTTTATATACCGTTTATGTTTGTGGGGTATGCCTTGGTTCGCGGTGATGAGGACCTCAGAAAATTCCTGGTCGTGAATACGGTGCTTGGTGGTTTAATTTCTGCGCTAGGGATTGCTCAAGCCATTCTTGGGAATTCTTTTCTCAATCCTGCAAAGCTCGCGCCGGAACTTGAAGACCTGGGAAATCTCGAAAAGGTTACACCACTCAGCCATCAACATTTCTCGCTACCGGATTCAGTTTTTGTAAGCTCAGGACGATTCGATTTTTTTCTGATTCTCGCTTTCATTCTGGCGCTGGGAACTGGCGGATATTTCCTCTTAGCAAATTTACGTGGGCGAAAAATCGTTTTCCCTGTGATTGGCATCATTGCAATCGCCACGATACTCAGCGGCAGTCGAGGCTCGTTCATGTTCATGTTGATGAGTGCGTTGGCGCTTGGCGCGGGTTTTCTATGGGGCGCACCTTGGCGTCAGAGGCAAGCTCACCGAATGATGAAGGCGATTCGCCGTTCAGCTATCGTCGGCGCTATGGCACTCGGATCACTTCTCTTAATATTCCCGCAGGAGGCCGCTTCCCGAATCGAGTATTACACCGAGACCCTCATGCCCAGCGGCTCTGGCTACCAACTGGAAAATCGTACCTGGGATTACCCGATTGAAAACCTGCACTCCGTGTTCAGTCAGCCAAATTGGGTGCTGGGAAACGGGATCGGTACTGCATCCCTGGGAGGGCAGTACGTCGCAAAAGTAATCGGGGCCCCCCCGTTGAACCTCGGGGTCGAGGAAGGGTTTGGGACTTTGATCGTCGAGATGGGAATCGTTGCTCCTTTTCTTTGGATTCTTTGGACGGCCGCGCTCTTATATTACAGCTGGGCAGTGGTGTGGCCTCTTCGACAGAAACGCTTCTTCCCTGTTGCATTGGCGATTTTCTGGTTTGCGTTCTTGCTGCTGTATCCGATGACCTACGGCGGTATAGCTTCATATCAAAACTATATCGATAACGTCTACTTCTGGCTTCTAGTGGGAATTCTCTTTCGACTCCCGGAAATCCAGGCGAGCACGCCCAATCTATTTCCTGTACCGTCAGCAAGTCAGCGCGCGCGAGGTGGATTCCAGTTCTGACGACTAGTCGGGATCCTCTTCCGCGTGCCGGACGTGCTGGCTACCCGCGGGCACCGACCGTAGTACCCGCTCGCGGAGCGGAGCAAGGGCGGATTGAATTTTTGAGAACGTAGGTAGCATCGCGAGACGCGCCTTGCCTTCTACCGATACGTCAGAGATCATTCCAACGACAATGCAAAATCCAGAAGGCAGGACTAATTGAAACAGGCCAATGTTCCTGGTCTCAACAACCAAGGCCGTTATTTCATTCTCGACGCCTTGCGATTCTTTCTTGCTTTGTGGGTGACCATGGGGCATTTCGGCGTCTTCCCGCTCTTCGCAGGCGTCGACACAGCGACAAAGTTTGGCACCTTTCTACAGCACGGCTGGGATTCGCTCGTGTGGGGAGTTCCTGCCGTCATCGGCTTTTTTGTAATTTCAGGATTTTGCATTCACCTCCCATTCCGTCGTGACGAACCGTTTCCGGTCGGCCGTTATTACGCGCGTCGCTATATAAGAATTCTAGTGCCTGTTGCAGCCGCACTCCTCATCGCCAGACTGCTAGGGGATCGCCAGCCGATCATTGGACCACGCTCGATATTGTGGAACAGCGTGCTCTGGAGCCTAGCTTGCGAGGAAATTTATTACGCCGTCTATCCACTCGCGCGCTTCCTTCGCAACCGCTCGAGCTGGGGAATGGTGCTTGTGCCGACGTTCCTTGTGGGCGCCATTCTAGCCGCGCTCCGTCCCGAAGCTCTGGACGGCAGCGCCCTCGGGACAGTCGAAGCCGCGGTCATCCTGTTTCCTGTTTGGCTTCTGGGTTGTGTTCTGGCCGAACAAAGCGACCACCTTTCTGCCTTGGAATCACCCTGGGTTATTTGGAGATGGAGATTCCTGGCATGGTTCGGAAGTTGGATTTGCGAGATGCTTCATTTCAAAGGGAAAATTTCCTTAACTGAATTGATGTTATGGTTTGGAATTCTGGCGTATTTTTGGATTAAAAAAGAGCTTGCTTATAGCAAACTGCATCACCCTTGGGCTCCTCTTGCCTCTGCTGGCCTATGGAGTTATTCCCTGTACCTCATGCACCCTCAGGCCATGGTTCTTCTTAGAAAGCTACCCTTTCCAAATCTTGGCTACATTCTTGTTTGGTGCCTCTCCATGATTTTTATTTTGGCAATCGCCTACTTCTTCTATTTGATGGTGGAGAGGCCGTCCCACCGCCTGGCCCGAAGCATTATGGTTGTTGCCGGACAGAGGACTGCATCTAGCGGGAAAGTTGCTGAAAGCATTTAGGAAAAAATCAAGCTACCGCGCCGCGATGTTGTTTATTTCTAGTTGTAACGTTGCATCGTGCAAGTAGCCGAGGACATTTCAATTAAGAATTTCATAGCTAAAACACGCAGGATTTGTGCTTGGCGCAGTCGGTAGCTTTATCGTAAAACTGATTCCGATCGTACGCGCACTAACGCTACCCTGCACAACGGTAGTGTTGCACGTCACGCCTAGTTTTGTTCCCAGAGATGAATCGAACGTCAGGAACACTTGACTGTTGGCGGTTATTGCCGTTGTCTCAACAACCTCCGTGGTGTCGGAAGCAGCGACCGTCACGCTGCCGGCCGCCGCAGATCCACACGCGGCCGGCGATGTCTTCGATGAGCAGTTAGTCTGGGTATTGTAAGTCGCTCCGCCTATGCTGCCCCGGATATCCGCTGTGAATGACGGAGTCGTAGTTCCGACCCCGATTTTTGTAGCTGATGCGCTTCCATCGCAGTTGAACCCTCCAAGATAAGTGAACGTGGAACTATCTATCGCTAGTTCATTGAATGTAGGTGACGAAGCATTGCAGACGATAGTTAGGGCTGGGTTGGTCCCCGAATCGGAAAACATCCATTTCGCTCCGCGTAAATCATCGAAAAATCCGGAACTTCCGGGTGTCATCAGCGCTAACGGCCAACTTTGCCCCGAACAATCCGTCGTTGCGCTAACGCAATCAAGATTAAAGTCTGTGACCAATCCTTCGAGTAAGCGATTGGCTGGAAATCCGCAGGAAGTTCCGAAGTCTTTAGCACCTATGGTGTGCAGATGCTCCAGCCCATATCCCACGGATTGCACAAGAACGTCGTCTCCCCCGCAGGCGGGATCGGCCGGCTCAAAGTGAGAAATTTCTACACCAGCAATCTTTCCAGTGCCTCCGCCTTGCGACGTGTCGAAGATGAATTGCGGTCCGACAACACCTTCGGAAATTCCGCCAAGCCACTTGATTTGGCCGGCGACTTGGCCGATATCACTTGTGAACTTTATTCCTACTCCATTGAAACTGACGTGATCGAAAGAGAGGATCCCACAATTCTCGAATAGCATGGAGGGCTGCGGAAGAGCACCGTTGTACACTCCGTTGTGTAAATAGATACCGAATGGACCGCCCCCTGTAGTTATACAGTGAAGAGGGGCTCCATTCCCCGTGCTTATCACACCGGCGTTAATATTGTTCAGATTCGTAACCGCGCCAGCGCCGCTGCTGTTGCCCTCAATGCGGATACAATCGTTTCCACAGTAGATAAGGTTTTCATTCTCAATGCTTACCGCAGACGCGTTGACAATATCGACTACTGGCGACAGGCCGTTGGTTAAAATTGACGCCGCAGGCTTCTGTTGCCCCGATGTACCACTGGCACCTACGCTTCCGATAAGTGAATAGTGGAAAATATTGTTAAAGAAAATTGGCTGCCGCGGCGAAAGTTCTCCGGCGTGCTGAATCACCATTGAAGCGGAAGCAATTGGAGTGGTCACCGGAAAGAGCAACGTTTGGAAGTTATAGTGCCCCAATGGAATGTTGATTATGCCGCCGCCGCCATACGGTAGCAGGTTTTCAGATGCCGCCGCGGCAATGGCCGCATTGATAGCCGCTGTGTCATCGTGCTCGACTGTAACTCCTGAAACCTTTGCCGAGGCCGCGTCATTTAAAGTTAGAGTCGTAGTTCCTCCCCCGCTCGAAATGCTGGTGATAAGAATTTGCGGTACTACAGCCGACGGAGGTGCAGAGGGTACATTCTTTGGACAGACAGTACCCCCACCGTAATCTGTCCAAGATGGATTTAGTCCTGGACCCTGCGGCTGCGCAGCCGGGCCGAGACAGGTGAGTGACCCTCTGATACGTCCGTACACGGCGTATAGCGTTGCGTTCGTTACCTTCGTCCAAGTTAGTGTGTTCGCTATTGTGTTGGATAGCGGAGCATTCGCGTGTGTGACCGTGATCGGAGTGCTCGCTGCCGTAACACCGTTAAAAGCGTCGATTGCCACAACCTCATAGGTAAACGTAGCGGTTCCTGGGTTTAGCTTAACCGTGCCACCGCCAGTTGGTCCTGGGCATCTCGCTATGGGATACGTGAATTGATATTTATTCGGAACTGTCGCGATATTTGCAGTGATGTTGTACTGTGAAAAGCGTGTTCCTTCGACAGTGATTTTCTGTCCCGCGGCCAACCCATGCCAACCGCGCGTACTGATCGTCGCCGTAGCCCCCAAACAAGTCGCCCCCGCAATATTGTCGCTGACCGGAGCGATGAGAGGAAGTGTCACGACTTGCGAAGCGGATAGTCCAGTTGGCGAAGAAATGGATGGATTTGCACCGGCGCCATATACGGCGATGCCGTTCCCGTTCGCGAAATCCTTGGTAGCAGCCAAAGTCAAAGTTTTGCTGGCTGAGTTGATGCTCCCCGTCGTGCTTTGACTGCTTCCGGTTGCACCGTAAGTCGAAGCCGTCACATCATAGTAGGGCCGCGGTCCCGAAAAAGGGTGCGTTCCTTGAGCAAATGATATGCGAGTGAAAAGTACCAGCAATGGAATCAGTCGCTTCATGGCAGCCAGTATCGATTATGCGTAAAAACTCTTTCAAGAGGAAAGTAATCTAGAGTTCGAGCCGGCTCGCTCGTGTGCTTGGCCTGTCGTGCGGAAAGGTTTTGAGAGACCAGACTAGTACTATGACCGTAGTTATAAATCAGAGTCAACACCGATTGAACAGCGAAACGAACCCACCTATCTGGATGAAAATGCCGGCCATGGCAAAAGAGGCAGGTTGGTCTTGAGTGGCAACTGTGGGGCGAAAAATTCGGAAAGGCATCATACGCAAAACCACAAATAGTGAAGGCCCTCCGGCGCTCTGCGGACGCCGATGAACACCCGCGAAAACATGGATCGTAAGAATTTTGCCAAAGAACCGGCGCCAACAGCTAAGACCCTACAAATCGCGCATATAGCGACCGCGCAACCGCCGGATCTTTCGTCCCCTTCACAATAGCGCGACCGTCGGCGAAAACCGTCACGTCGTAAGGCGCTACCCGAAATCGAAGCAGAAAACTGTTGTTGCGCACTTCGGCTGCAGCGCCGCTTTTCAGCCGATCGCCAAGTTCGCCCAGGTCCAAGCTTCGCCCACGTTCATGTATCTGCACCGAATCGCGTCCGCACATGGTGATGTGCGGCTGCGCATTCCCCGCAAGATAGGAAAACTCCCGGCGGCCGCATGCACGGCAATCCGGATTGCGCGCAACGCGCACAGATTGGAATTTTCCAGTCCACACATCGCACGAAAGCAGCCTTCCATGCAGGGCTTCAGCCCTTCCGGCTAAAATCTTTGTCGCCTCAGCGGCCTCGATCGCTCCAACCACTCCTGCCGCGGCGTTCAGTATTCCGGCCGTGTCGCAAGTAGCTTCGGCCGCCGCATGAATCGGTTTTTGGGGCCCTTCCAGCAAGCAAGCCAAACAAGCGGTGCGCCCCGGCTGAATCGTAAATGTAACGCCGTAGCTGCCGATCGCAGCGCCATAAATCCACGGAATGTCCAGCGACAAGGCCACGTCGTTCAGCAGCAGCCGCGTTTCGAAATTGTCCGTACCATCGATAATCACCTCGAATCCCGCAAGAAGCTCTTCCGCATTTTCCGGGACCAGATCTGCTACCATCGACTCGATTCGCGCATCGGAGTTGATTGCGCGCAGGCGCCGTTCCGCCGCGACCGCTTTGGGTAAGAGTTCGCGTGCGTCGGCTTCCTCGAATAGGGTTTGCCGCTGCAGATTCGATAGTTCCACGAAATCCCGGTCGATGATTCGCAGACGTCCCAGTCCCGCACGCACCAGCAAATTTGCTGTCACGGTGCCCAGCGCGCCGCAACCCACCAGCGCTGCGCTTCCCGTCAGCAGCTTTTCCTGCCCTTCGGCGCCGATGCCGGGGAACAGAATCTGCCGCGAGTATTTTTCGGATTGTTCGCTGTTCATTCGTTGTTTCCTACTAGGAACTTTATAATAGCGCCTTTTCGAGTCGTTCAGGCAACGCGGCATGCTAACCTTTCTTCTTAATCTTCTGGCGAATGAGACTTTCATGCCACACGTCGAATTTTTTGCGCCCATGCGCGGGCCGTGCTGCTATGTACGCCGCAGCGCTGGGGTGCATTCTTTTCGCCTGCCTGCCGCTACGCGCGCAGGAAGCTAAGTTCGAGGGCCAGCGCGTCGCCGAAATCCGCATCGTGGATGAATCGGGAAAGGTGGTGCCCCGAGACTTGACTTCTCTCTCTCTGCGCGTGGGTGACCCGTTCGACATGGCCCGGGAACGCGACTCCTTGCGCGAACTCTATCGCACCGGCGATTTTGCGGATATCGACGTAACCGCCCTACCTACGGCTCAAGGCCTCCAGCTGGAATTCCTCGCTCGCCGAAATTACTTCAATAACGCAATACGCGTGGAAGGATTGAAAGAACCTCCGAGCGAGCCAGCCGCCCAGGCCGCCTTGCGATTGACTTTGGGCGAGCCCTTCCGCGAAAGCGCCCTTCAGGAAGCGATCGATCGCCTGAAGGATTCGCTGCATAACGAAGGCCTCTATCAAGCAAAGGTCACCTGGGCGCTGACGCCTCACCAAGACACGCGCCAGATGGACGTCACCATCACCGTGGTTCCCGGCCCCCGCGCCGTCGTCGGAAGCTTTGCGCTCCAAAATAAAACGCCTTATCCTGACGACGAACTCATTCGCCGCTCAAAGATGAAGCTCAAAAATCAGCTCACTACTGCGCGGCTTACCAAAGCCAGCGAACGTCTGAAGAAGTATCTGGTGAACCAGGGGTACCTGGGCGCGGGCGTGTTGATCGCTCCGGGCCCCTACGATCCACAATCAAATGTCGTGTCTTTGAAATATGAAGTGAACGCGGGTCCACGCGTCAGCGTCGAAATCGTCGGAGCTCGCCTGCGCAAGGGAAAGCTTCACTCGATTTTGCCCATTTATGCGGAGGGAGCCGTGGACGAGGACCTGTTGCAAGAAGGACGACGTAATCTCCGCGACTATTTTCAGCGGCAGGGTTATTTCAATGCCAGCGTCGCGGTCAGTTCTCACTCCGACGTCACCGAAAAAGGGCGCGTAATCAGCTACCAGGTTTCACTGGGCGACAAATTCCGCCTTGCAGCAGTCGGTTTCACCGGCAACAAGTATTTTGACAAGCATTTGCTGGATAGCAGGTTGCAACTCCAGCCCGCTTCGTTTGGCTCCAACGGGCGCTTTAGCCAACAACTGGTGAACGACGACGCCGACTCCATCCGCGGACTTTACCTTTCCAACGGGTTTCTCGATGTGAAAGTTTCTTCATCGGTGGACGATAACTACCAAGGTAAAAAGGGCAACCTGTTCGTCTCCTACTCCATTTTGGAAGGCCCGCAAACCCTGGTGGACAAGCTCCGCGTTGAAGGCAACCAGTTGGTCAGCACCGAAGCGCTCCTCGCCGTAATCGGTTCTTCTTCTGGACAACCCTATTCCGCGGCGAGTGTGGCCAGTGACCGCAACAACATTCTTGCCATGTATTACAACGAAGGTTTCCCGGAAGCTCATTTTCAAGAGGAAATATCACCGGGTTCTTCCGCCACCGAGGTCCGGCTCACCTATCACATCATAGAAGGCGTACGTATTGAGGTAGCAAGAGTTTTGATCACGGGCTACCAATTCACCCGGCCCGGCGTGATTTCCCGTCAGGTAAAAATCAAACCGGGCGGACCCTTGCGCGAAAGCGATGTGGTCGATACGCAGCGCCGCCTTTACAACCTCAGCGTATTTAACCGTGTGCAGATCGAGCCTCAAAATCCGGCCGGCACCGATCCTGACAAGACCGTCATCGTGGACTTGCAGGAAGGCAAGCGCTATACCATCGGCTACGGCGTAGGCTTCGAAGTCCAACAGATTGGCGCGAGCTGCAGCAGCAAAAGTTCCACACCACCGAGCTGCAACCCCAATGCCACCGTCATCGCGGCCAGCCCGCGCGGCATATTTGAAATCTCCCGCTCGAATATGTTCGGCTTGGCGCAAACACTTACGTTCAAGGTTCGCGCCAGCACCCTGCAATACCGCTCGCTGCTGAGTTACACCGCTGACAACTTTGGCGGACATCCCTCGCTCGGAGTTCAGCTAATCGGCTTCGCTGACAAGACCCAGGACATACAGACATTTACCTCTGTCCGCTACGAGGCCGCTTTCCAGGTTGCCGAGACTTTCTCGCGCTCGAGCAACATCCTTTACCGGTATTTCTTCCGGCGCGTCACCGCGTCTGAATTACGAATCACTCGAGACGAAATCCCATTGTTCAGCCAGCCCACACTCGTCTCTGGTTTCGGCATTACTTATGTCCGCGAGCGCCGCGACAATCCCGCCGATGCCAAGCGCGGAACATTTAATACCGCCGATTTGAGCTTCGCCTCGGTTTCTTTAGGTTCCAGCGCAAGCTTCTTTCGAGGATTTTTTCAGAATTCGTCGTTTTACCCATTCGGGCGCGCTTTCGTCTTCGCGCGCGCCCTTCGCTTTGGTATCGAAGAGCCTCTCGGCAAGACGGTCGAAGGCGGCGCTTCAGAAGGCGGCTCGACGAATTGCACTTCGACGACTCCTCCCCCCATCCAACAAGTCATTCCCTTGCCCGAGCGGTTTTTCGCCGGCGGCGCAACTTCGCTCCGTGGTTTCGGTCTGAATGAAGCTGGGCCTCGCGATCCTTGCACCGGATTCCCCATCGGCGGACTAGCGCTCCTCGTTTTCAATCAGGAGTTGCGTTTTCCGATGAAGCTGCCCCTCATCGGCAGCCGATTGGGCGGCACTTTCTTTTACGACGGCGGCAACGTCTATAGCGATTTGACTCACATAACCGCGGCCTGGAAGCCCTCTTCCACTTCTAACCTTAATTATTTCTCTCACACCGTAGGTTTTGGTTTGCGTTATCCCACGCCAGTCGGCCCCGTTCGCGTGGATTTTGGTTGGCAGATCAATCCGGCTCAATACCAGGCCACCATTCCGCCTTCAACCTTGCCACAATTTTTCCGGCTGCCGCATTTTGAATTTTCGTTCAACATTGGACCGGTCTTTTGATATGCGACTACGAGGCTCTAAGTGCAGCGCATAATTTCCATGATTGGACTGTTGGCCTTTCTCGCTGGTCCCCGGGCCATGCAGACCCATGCGCAATCATCCACTCAGGCCGCTCCGCCTGACGCTTCGCAAGATCTCGCGGCATTGCCAATCGATGGAGTTGCTGCGCGAATCGAAGACGACGTCATACTGGAAAGCGAAGTCCGCGAGCTAGCCGCCTTTCAGGTTCTTTCCGACGGCCAAGCCAAACCTCGAAACGAACTTCTTCGCGAACTGGCCGATCAATGGATCGTGCGCGGTGAAGCGAATACCGCAAAGTTCCCGTTCCCGTCCGCCGACGAAGTAGAAAATGCATATCGCCAGTTCGTGAAACAGTTCCCTGCACTCGAAGAATTCCACAAACGCCTGGCCGCCGTGGATTTGACCGAGGCCGCAGCCAAACGGATCTTGGCGCAGCAGCTTTATCTCGCGCATTTCCTGGATTACCGCTTCCGCGCCGCAGCCCAAATCGACGACAAGGAGGTGGAGACGTATTACAACGAGGAATTCGCGCCTCAGCTCAAAGCCCGTAATGAGACCGTACCTCCGCTCGACGACGTGGAAGACACCATCCGCGAAGTCTTGGTTCAACGCGCCATCAATGACCGCGCGGAAAAATGGCTCGAGGATACGCGCCAGCGTTTGAGGATCGATATCATCACCGATAGGAGTAGTTCGTGACCTTCCCTAACGCGAGGCGCTGGACTCTATATTTCGCGCTTTTCCTGGCTGTCGCCGCCGTTGTCGCCTTCGGATTATTCGAAACTGGCGTGGTCGAACGTTGGGCCCGCGATCAGATAGTGCAGCAGCTCCAACTGCGAACCGGTGCGCGCGTGGAACTCGGGGCCTTGCATCTGCAGTTTCTGCGCCTGCGCGTTCGTGCGGATGATTTGACGCTGCACGGTTTGGAAGATTCCGGCAAGCCCCCGTTATTTCATGCGGATCGCGTGGAAGTCGGAGTCACCATCCTCTCGCTTTTCCATCGCCAATACTCTTTAAGCGAATTGCTTATGGTCCATCCTCAACTCGTTGTGCAATTCGAGAAGGACGGCCGCAATAATTTGCCCACTCCAAAAATTGCCGCCACAGAATCATGGCAGCAAAGCCTTTTCGATTTGCAAATCCGATGGCTGGAATTGCGTGATGGCAGCGCACTGCTCAATGACCGCCGCGTCCCGCTCACCGCCAAAGGCCAGCATTTCGAATTCAACCTGAATTACCAAGCCTCGGCCCACGGGGCGGATTCCTACCTCGGCAGCCTTCAGTGGAAGCAAGTGGAAATCGCTGAGCGCCAGGACCTGCCATTCCGCTCCGATCTGTCCGCAAAGTTCACTCTGCATCGCAATGCCTTCGAGCTCGACGAATGTACATGGAAATTGCCGCACTCTGAGCTCAATCTTCGGGCCGAACTGCCCAGTTTCTCCCAGCAGAATTGGAACTTCCGATATCGTGCCCGCGTGTCACTCGTCGATTTTCGTACGGTCCTGCGGCAGCCCCTGGTGCCTGACGTCCTTGCCGATTTTTCCGGCCGGGCGAGTTACGACGGAAGTGGATGGAAAGCGAGCGGCCACTATTCTGCCCAAAAAATCAGCCTACCCTACAATTGGTTCCACGCAAATGGTATTGAAGCCTGGGGCGACTACGAGCTATCCCGCGAACTCCTGCTCCTGCCAAAATTCGGCATTCGCGCGCTCGGTGGCACCGTCGACGGCCGTCTGGAAATGGATATGAAGACTCTAGCCGTGCGAACCGACACTCATTTGCACGGTGCCAGCCTGAATGCGGCGTACGCCGCCGTAAACAATCCGAGTTTTCCCGTAAATACTCTGCATTGGGATTCCATCATGGACGTGGACTCCACGAATTCTTGGACCGGCGCATTTGCGCATTTCCGTTCCGCAGGCCATTCACGCTGGACGCCGCCCGCGAACACCCCGCCCGGAATCATTCCCGCCGCCGCGGATATTACCTACGACTATATGGATGACACAGGGACCGCCACCTTCACTCAGAGCCACATCTGGACGCCCTCCGCAAAAATTGACTTCGACGGTTATCTCGGAAGCCATGATTCCGCGATCGAACTGAAGCTGAACGCGGACGATTTAATCCCCTGGGATGATTTCATCAATAAGCTTCGTGGTGCAGGTGCCGTCCCGGCACGTGAAGCGGGCGATATCGCCTTCCGTGGACGCATCCTGGGTCCCATTGCCGGCCCCACATTTGCGGGCCACTTCAGCGCCAACAGCGCGCGTTATGATGCGCTTTACTGGGATAGCATTGAGGGCAACCTGGAATACTCGCTGGATTTTTTTGCCTTGACCAAAGCCACCGTCAGGCGAGGACAATTTTCCGCGGCCCTCGATCTCCGTTTGGATTTCGATGGCGACTGGAGTTTTGTGCCCGCTAGCCGTTGGACTCTGGATGCCACAGTCGAACGTGGCCCCACCGCGGATCTGCAAGCAATGCTCGGCACGGAGTATCCCGCCACTGGTTTTCTCAGCGGTTCCTTTCACGGCGGCGGGACAAGCGCGACCCCCGTGCTGGACGGAAACTTTGTTCTCGACGACATAATGGCGAAGGGATTTCACTTCGATCAGCTCACCGGCCAATTGCATTACGCGCATGATGAAATCCGGCTGTCGCAGGCTGAGCTTCGCCGTGACACCGGCCGCGTGAACGGTGATGTGCTCTATCATCCGGCGGAGCAAACCGCGGAGTTCAGCCTGAAGGGTACTGGTATCGCTCTCGAAAAAATTCCCGGGCTACAAAAATCGTCCCTGCCCATTGCCGGTCAACTTCAATTCAACGTGCGCGGCAGCGGCCCCATCCGCGCGCCCGTTGCAAAGGGAGATGTTCGGTTGGTCGGACTCACGGTTGGCACCGACAAGGAAGGCGATTTCCGCGCCGAAGTTGAATCGGACGGCAAGAACGCTCACGTCACCGTCAATTCCGAGATGTCCGCGGGGAAATTAACGGGCCAGCTTGACCTCGAACTGACTGGAGATCAGCAAATTTCCGGAACTCTTACCGCAACGCAGTTCGATCTCGATGCCTTCATCACCGCCGGCCTCCATCTGAAGAATTTGACGCGTCCCAGCGCCGTAAATGGCGAATTCACAATTTCCGGCGCGCTGAGGAAGCCCGACACTATTGAAGTAAAGGTGAATATTTCCGAAATTTCTTTCGACTATCAGTTTGTACAGCTCCAAAACGATGGCCCCATACGGATCACGTATCACCGCAACGAAGTGCGCATCGAACAGGCGCATATCCACGGCCCGAACACGGACATGCAGCTGAGCGGTTCTGCGCGTTTCGACCGCGATCGCCCCCTCCATTTCAGTTTATCGGGCGGGATCAATTTGCGCTTTGCCAAGGGACTGATACCGGACTTGGAAGCCCAAGGGGAGGCGGACATTAACGCTTCCGTGGAAGGCACCGTCTCGAAACCTCGCATCACCGGGCGCGCAAATATCCACGATGCTTCCGCGCATTACTCGGACTTCCCCGTAGGCTTGAGCCATGTAAACGGAAATCTTGTCTTTGACCGCAGCCGTTTGCTCTTCGATCGTGTTACTGCGGAATCCGGCGGCGGCCAATTAACACTGAGCGGCAGCCTGAGCTACGGCGACGGTCCCATACGCTACGAAATTAATGCGGAGACCCCGCAGGTTCGTGTTCGCTATCCCCCGGGAATGAGCTGGTTGATTGGCGGAAGTCTGCAACTGGCGGGCACGCAGGATGCCGCGGTTCTTTCCGGTCGCATCCAGGTGCAACGACTGTTATTTGCTCAAGGCGTGGATTTGGCCTCCTTCTTCGCCTCTTCTGCCCAAACTGGCGTGGTCGCAATTTCTACTTCCCCGTTCATGCGCAACCTCACCTTCGACGTCTCCGGGCACACGACTCCAGGAGCACGCATTGAATGGGGTGGCGCGCATATTGAAATTGACGGTGATCTTCACCTGCGTGGTACTTGGGACCGTCCCGTAGTGCTCGGACACATTCACTTACTCGGCGGAGAAATGGGATTCCGCGGCAACACTTTCACGCTCACTCGCGGCGACATCAACTTTGCGAATCCGTTTCGGCTGGACCCGGTTCTCAACATCGAAGCCACCTCGGTCATCAGCCAATATCAGGTCACCATAAACTTTACGGGCCCTGCTAGCCGTCTCGCTCTCAACTATCGTTCGGACCCGCCGCTTCCCGATTCCGACATAATTGCGCTCCTCGCCCTGGGCACTACCGGGCAAGAAAGCGCGCTGCGCTCGCAATCCGCCGGCGGGCAAAACTACGGTGCCACCGCGCTGCTTTCCGAAGCAATTTCCACCGGACTCGGCGGGCGGATCGAAAAACTCTTTGGCATCAGCCATTTTCGCGTGGACCCTTTTCTGGCCGGTACCGCCACGGAATCGAACGCCGCCGCACGCGTCACCATCGAACAGCAATTCTCGCGCGACCTCACCATCACGTACTCCTCCAACGCCGCGTCCGACCAGCAGCAGCTCATCCAAGTGGAATACCACTTGAAGCGCGACCTTTCGATTATTTTTCTCCGCGATATAAACGGGACCTACGGCATGGACATCAAATTCGTGAGGCATTTCAAGTAAGTTCGTTCACTCCGGCGTAAGGAACAGAGATTCGGCCGGGAGCCGCAGGTGCCAAGGATATGGAGCGTCGCGAAATCGTTGCCACTTTTCTTTGAAGACTTCGGCCTGCAAATCGTAATCAGCCTCCTCCCCGTTCGGATCATGAAGCCGCAGATAAAGCGTAATTCGGAAAGGCGTCTCCGAAGCGCGGACCAGCCAGCACGGGAAAACATTCTCTCCCCCCGTATTCGCCGGCGCCGATTCCAGAAAATCAATGTAATGCGCCCGTATGCCTACATAAGCCGGCGGCTTCGACATCGTTTGGTCCACGCGAAGCCTGCAGCGCCAATCGAATGCCTCCACGCTGCCGTCTGAATTCATCGCCGCGCGCGAAAAATTCTTGCAACCTGTAACCTGCGCCACTTCCCGCGTCGGCGGATGCCGGAAAACATCTTCTTTTGGTCCGTACGCAGCCATTCGTCCGCGCGACAGCACCAAAAGCCGGTCGCCCAGGCGATAGGCTTCCTCGATGTTGTGCGTAACCAGTAGCGCAGGCCGGCGGTAACTCGAAAAAAGTTCCTGAAGCTGCTTCTCTACCTGGCTTCGCAAGTGCGTGTCCAGCGCCGAGAGCGGCTCGTCGAGCAGCAGCGCTTCCGGATCGATCGCCAACGCACGCGCGAGCGCCGCGCGTTGTTGTTCACCCCCGGAAAGGGCTCGCGGATACCGATCGGCCAGCTCTTTCAGATGTGTGCCTTCGATGAGTTCCGAAACGCGCGCTGCCCGTTTCTCACTGGAAAGCTCACGCACTCCAAACGCAATGTTTTCAGCCACCGTGCGATGCGGAAAAAGGGCGTAATTCTGAAACACCATGCCGACCCGCCGTTGTCGCGCGGGGACCCGAATGCCGCGCTCGGAGTCGAACAAAACCCGCTGGCCCAGGGATATGCGTCCACGATCGGCCCGCTCTAGTCCCGCAATACATCGCAGCAGCATCGTTTTGCCCGCGCCGGAAGGGCCTAGAATGCTGAGAGGCGCTTCCGTGGCGCTGAACGCAACATTCAGTTCAAAGTGGGGGAGTTTCTTTTCGAGTTGAACGTCCAGCGCCATCTCAACGAGCCGGCCGGCGAGCGCTTGCAAGTCCTTGCGTGCGCGCCCACAAATAAAGTGCGCTGAGAAGTGCCAGCGAAATAATCACATCCACAGCGCACCAGTATAACGCGCGCTGGATATCGTCCGCTTCCACCGCAAAATAAATGGCGATCGGAATTGTTTCGGTCCGGCCGGGAATGTCTCCGGCAATCATTAGCGTGGCCCCGAATTCCCCCAGTGCCCGCGCAAACGAAAGGATCGTGCCGGCAAGAACACCAGGCCATGCCAACGGCAGCGCAATCTCGCGGAATACGCGCCATTCCGTCGCGCCCAGCGTGCGCGCCGCCTCCAACAACCCGGGTTCCACCTGCTCCAGCGCCGCTCGCGCGGTGATATACATCAGCGGAAATGAAACAACAGTCGCGGCGATTACCGTAGCAGGCCAGGAAAAAACAATCGTCGCGCCAAAATGCAGCAGCAACTGTCCGAACGGTCCGTGTCGTCCGAAAAGCAATAGAAGAAAAAAACCAACCACGGTGGGAGGTAACACAAGAGGCAGAAGGAAAATTCCGTCGACTAATGTCAGCGTCGCGCCGCTATGTCGTTCCCTCCACACGGCTGCCGCAAGCCCGGCAATGAGCGTGATAGCGGTGGCAGTTACGCTCGTCGCCAGCGATATCCACAGCGGAGACCAATCCATCCGCAGGATTGTACCCGCGGTTTCAGATTTTTCCTTCCGGATTATTCGGATCGTTGAACCCGTAGGTCTTGAAAATTTGCAGCGCGTGCGGCGTTTCCAGAAATTCCAGGAACGCTCGTGCGGCGTCAGGCGCTTTCGAGTTCTTCAGCACCGCCGCGGGGTACACGATGGGATCGTGTGTGCTAGGCGGAGCGGTAAAAATAGTTCGAATCTTCGGCGAAGTCTGCGCGTCGGTCCGGTACACCAGTCCCGCATCCGCATTCCCGGTGGCCACGAAGGTCACCACTTGCCGTACGTCTTTTGCGTAAACAGCCTTTTTCTGCACCGCGTCCCACAACCCCAGGTGTTCCAGCGTTTGCTGCGCATACATCCCCGCCGGCACAGTCGCCAGTTCGCCTATCGCAACCGTTTTCACCATCGATTTCGCCAGATCCTGAAACGTATGAATATTGTCGGTGTCAGACGGAGCAATCAATACCAGATCGTTTGCCACAATGTTGTGCCGCGTGTCATTCAGAATCAATCCCGCCGTTTGCAACGCGTCCATCTGCTTCTGTGCCGCCGAGAAGAACAAATCCACGGGCGCGCCCTGTTCGATCTGGTGCTGCAATGTTCCCGATCCCCCGTAATTGAAGACGATTTTCGCTCCGGGATGATCTCTTTCGTATTCGCGCCCCAACTGGCCGAGCGCATCTTTTAAGCTAATCGCTGCCGACACTGTTACAGGAGCCTGCTCGGCCGCCGGCGGTTGTTGCGCAAATATCGCGTAACCCGCCAACGTCGCCATCGAAAAAACCGCCGCAAGCGCGCGCAAAAACCGCCGGCGTCCATCGCCCACAAACATTCGACGCATCCGTGAACTCCCTTACATATTGTGTCCCGAAAAAGTTTACCGTTGTGGCGGGGTTGGCTTCGTCCCGGGCGCCGGCGTCGCATTCGAATTCGGTGCCGGAGCGGCCGATCCAGGCGCGGGAGATGTTCCCGGCGCAGGTGCAGGCGCGGCAGCGTTCGGCGCAGGTGCTGGATGCTCCGGGTCCGGCGGAAGCATCTGCTTTAACTGCGGATATTCGTCAGACATTCCGCGCAGCACATCGATCACTACTTTCTGGTCCATCTGCATACCGACACTCTGTGATTCCCGAGCCACATCGGGCATTTCCTTCACCATTCGCTGTCCCACCGCCGATTCGTAAAACTTCGTCACCCCCTGAATGTCCTCTAGCGAGAAATGTTGCGCGTAGATCTTCACCACTGCATCGGTCACCGCATTGGGGGGCGCACTTGCCGTGAACTTTTGACTGAACGTATCCATGAACTTCGGCAACTGGTCCGCCGGAAGCGCCCGAGTCATCACTTCCTTCACGCGGCCGGTCATACCTGCGTTGATGTTCTCGCCCTCTTTCGTTTCACCGGTAATCTCCAGGAGGTGCCGGATAGCCGCCTCTTTGGCCGGATCCAATTTTTCGGCTGGCGTGGCTGCCGTTTGTCCAGGCTGGACCGGAGCGCTGGGTGGCTTTTGCTGTGCCCTGCTCGCGGGCGTCTGGGCAATCGCCGGGCCCGCGGTGAACAGCATGGCGGCAATCAGGGCATTTCGAAGTCTCATTTTCATTCTCCTGTTTTTGAGTCCGGGCAAAGTGCCCTGACACACCATTACTTTAGAATCGTATCGAACACAGCTTTCAGATGCAATTGATCCGCCGAGAACCGAATATCCCCGATGCTCTAACGCAGAGCGTCACCCAACTGTCCGTTTCGGTAGCTACTTCGCGCTGCCCTGTGGTAGCTTCTGCGAAGCATGAGCGGTAGGATCAATCCCGTACCGGGCGTCGAAGACGGTTTCGAAGCCGCGCGGCGAGAAATGGTTGCGCGTCAAATTCGTGCGCGTGGCATTTCTTCGCAGCGCGTGCTCGATGCCATGGCCTCCGTTCCGCGCCACCTGTTCGTTTCGCCCCCTCAAGCCGCTCAGGCCTATACCGACGAGCCCCTTTCCATTGGGGTCGGCCAAACGATCTCCCAGCCTTTCATGGTCGCCGCAATGTCCGAAGCTCTTTCTCTTCAAGGCAATGAGCGCGTCCTGGAGGTAGGAGCCGGTTCCGGCTACCAAGCTGCCGTACTCTCGCTCTTGGCTCGCGATGTCACTGCCGTCGAAGCCCAGCCTTCCCTTGCTTCTCAAGCCCGCGAGCGTTTGTCGCGCCTGGGCTACATGAATGTCCGGGTCGAAGAAGGCGATGGTTCGATGGGCTGGCCTCCGGTCACTTCCCTGGACGGCCCGGCAACCACACTCTACCAAGCAATCCTCGTCTCCGCCGGCGCTCCCTCCGTTCCTCCTCCATTGGTGGAACAATTGGCCGAAGGCGGCCGCCTCGTCATACCGGTCGGAAAATCCGATCAGCAGGAATTGCTTCGCATCGTCAAGCGCAACGGCTCGACCACCCAGCAGTCTCTATACTCTTGCCGTTTCGTCCCGCTGCTCGGACACTACGGCTGGAACCCCGTAGCGCCGGGATCGCCCCAGGAATGACTCCGCGCCCGGACCTCTCTATTGTTATTCCCGCCTACAATGAAGCGTCGCGCTTGCCTCGCACCCTCACGCACATTCGCGATTACTTTGCGAGCAAAAATGTTTCCTTCGAGCAGTTCGAAATCCTGGTTGTAGACGATGGCTCGCGCGACGGCACTGCTCAAGTCGCCGAAAAATGGGCTAAGGAAATGCCCTCGGTCCGCTTGATTTCGAACGGAGACAATCGCGGGAAGGGCTTCAGTGTGCGGCACGGCATGCTGGAGGCGCGCGGCCGCATCGCGCTCTTCACCGATGCCGACCTCTCGTCGCCAATCGAAGAGTTCGAAAAACTCCTTGCCGCCATCGACGCCGGTAATGTAATCGCCATAGGCTCCCGCGCGCTCGATCGCTCTTTAATCACCACGCATCAGTCACGGCTGCGCGAACTCGCCGGAATGATTTTCAACTCCTTCGTGCAGCTCTCTATGGGCTTGCCTTTTCGCGACACGCAGTGCGGATTCAAAGCCTTCGTGCGCGAGCCTTCGCGAATCGTCTTCGAACAGCAGCGCATCGAGCGCTTCGGATTCGACCCTGAAATACTCTTTCTTGCGAAACGGCACGGCTTGCGAGCCGCGGAAGTGGCTGTCCGCTGGGGACACGACCCCGCTACAAAGGTTCATATGCTCCGCGACAGTTTGATGATGTTCTTCGATCTCTTGATCATTCGCGGGAACTGGCTTCTCGGCCGTTATCCAAAACGACCCAGCAGGAATTAGCCGCTGGTTCTTATTTTGGTTGAGCTGTTGGCGGAAACAACCCATTCAGCCGCAGATAAATCGCCGCCATGCTGTAATGGTCTGCAAAATCGTTCGTCAAAGCGATCATCGCCGCAGCCCGCGACATCTTCCGCCCGCCAAACACCGTCAACTGCTCGCCCAAATTAGAGTCATCTACCTTCGCCAGATTCTGCGTGCAAAAATCAAATGAAGCCTTCAGCGAACCGACCAGCTTCTCTTTCGCATCTGTCTCGCTCGGCTTTTCCTCCGCGGGCGCCGCTGCGCCGGCGATTTTCGAGCACAGCCCATAATTGGCTCCAATCATGTGGGTAACCAATTTCCCAAATGACATTTGGGCGGGCGTGGGATGGAAAACAAACTTGTCCGCAGGCATTTCATCGGCCGCTGCAACCATGTTCTTCGATGCTCGCTCCACACTACTGCGCACCGCATTCGATACCGGATTGGTCTCCGGTGCGCTCGCCTGCTGTGCCGCGACATTAAAAGCCATAAATGCTAGCATCGTCCCACACGATAAAACTTGAATCAGTTCCACCTGGCCACCTCCCGTTTCCTTTCGAACCGAGAATAATCGCGAGGTCCGGACCTTACAAGTAATTTGAGGAACCCTTCCGGAACGCCTATGAACTGCCGAATAGCTTTGCGAAACAAAGTACTTTACACCTCCTCGATTTTCAGCTATTCTCCCCGCATGGCTGCTCAGGACCTAAACCGCTCTCGCTCCTCGTCCCCTCGTGCCTTGGATGACCACGCTCGCGACAACCTGCGCTTCATCCGCGAGACCATGGAGCGAGCCGGCTCCTTTACCGCGGTGCCGGGTTGGGGCGGTGTGGCCATGGGTATCACCGCTCTCGGAGCCGCTGCGATCGCCTCTACGCAAGCTTCGCCCATCGCCTGGCTCCTCACCTGGATTGCGGAAGCCGCTCTCGCTATCGCCGTTGCCGCCTGGACTACCTATTCAAAGGCCCGCGCCGCAGGCACTTCCCTTTTCTCTGGCCCCGGCCGCCGTTTCGTTTATAGTTTTGCGCCCCCTGTGCTCGTTGGCGTGTTGCTTACCGTGGTGCAATTGCGCACCGGCGTAGTAGGTGCGATCCCCGGCCAATGGCTTCTGCTCTATGGCACAGGAGTTGTCACCGGCGGCGCGTTTTCAATTCGGGTGGTTCCTTTGATGGGCCTCTGTTTCATGGTGCTGGGCGCCGTAGCTCTGTTCTGCCCTTGGCACTGGGGAAATCTTTTTCTGGCCGCCGGCTTTGGTGGATTGCACATTTTCTTCGGCGCGGTCATTGCGAGGAAATATGGCGGGTAAGTCTGCAGCATATCGCGCGGAGCGTGAAGAATCCGGAAAACGGGCAGCATCGCGCGCGCGTTCTGTCGAAGCCTCTGCTTCCAATCTCGATCGCTTGATCCATGAACGCACGCGGCTGGCAATCATCAGCGCGCTGGCGGTGAACAGCTCTCTGGCATTCAATGAATTGAAGCAGCTCGTGCGCGCCACCGACGGCAATTTGAGCGTGCATGCCCGCAAGCTCGAAGAAGCGGGTTACCTCACTTGCACTAAATCATTCGCCGGCCGCCTGCCCAAAACCGAATATCGTCTTTCCGCCGCCGGCCGCCGCGCCCTGGAAAAATATTTGAATCACATGGAAGCTTTAATTCAGGCCACACGCGAAGGGTAGAGCCGAAAAAAATTTGGGTGCCCACTTTATGAATAAAAGTACTTTGAACTTAGTAAATCATCCTGGGCTGCATGTTGCTATTTTGCTGGACGGAAACGGCCGCTGGGCCGCCACGCGCGGACTGCCGCGTTCGGAAGGCCACCGCGCCGGAGTGGAGGCCGTTCGCCGCATTGTGCGCGCCGCTCCCGCACTCGGCATCGGCACGCTCACTCTCTACGCCTTTTCGTCCGACAATTGGAACCGCCCTCAAACCGAAGTCTCTTCCCTCCTCGCCCTGCTCGAAGCCTTTTTCCGAAATGATGCGCCCCGATGCGCCGCCGAAGGCATCCGGCTGCGCGTGATTGGCCGCCGCGACCGCATTCCGCTGTCACTTTCCCAGGCCATCGACGCTGCCGAGCGCACCACCGCTTCCGCGCGCTCTCTCGAGCTGCGTATCGCTATCGACTACTCCGCGCGCGACGCGATTCTGCGCGCCTCCTGCTGGATGCTCTCCAGCCTCGAAATATCGCAGCGCGAATTCGCCAAGCGGCTTGGGGAAGTGATGCACACCTCCGGTCCCGCTCTGGATGTCGACTTGCTCATCCGCACCGGCGGTGACCGCCGCCTGAGCGATTTCATGCTGTGGGAATGCGCCTACGCCGAACTCCTGTTCACTCCGCGCATGTGGCCGGAATTCCAAGCCGCTGATCTGGCAGAGGCAGTTGAAGATTTTCTGAAACGCGAGCGCCGCTTCGGGAAATTACCGGAGGCCGCAGCCAGTTAGAAGGCTGGCTCGATTCGCGCAAACTTCGTTCCACATTGCATTAGTAGCAAATCGCAGTTCACAAAACTCGGAAGGGAGACGAAAATGGCGGCGAAACAATTGGCGGGTTTAATCGGAGCTCTTTCGTTCCTGGGGACGGTGGCAGTCCTCGCAATCCTGCTCGCCACCATGGTGACTCTTAAATTACTGGGAGAAGACCGCCTCTCGCGTTGGAGCGGAGCCGTGTCCGGCTGGCTCTTCGGCGGTCGCGGCTTAACGCGAAAACTCGCCCAGGTTGCGGGTTTATTGCTGCTTTTATATGCAACCGCCTTAGTCGGCGCCTCCGCTGCCAGCCGTGAATGGGCGCTCTCGCCGGGTGAAGAGAAGTATTTTTGCGAGATCGATTGCCACCTGGCCTATTCTGTCGTCGGAGTCGAAAAGCTTCAGACTATCGGCGCTGGCTCAACTCAAAAAACGGCCAAGGGAACCTTTTTTGTGATAAGTCTTCGCACTAGATTTGACGAACACACCATCTCGCCCAACCGCGGCGATTCGCCTCTCGCTCCTTCGCCGCGCACGGTCACCCTGGTGGATAGTCAAGGCCGTGAATATCCGGTTTCTCCCGAGGCGCAGCAATCACTCGACGCTTCGCTTGCCGGCCGCTCAACATCGCTAACCGCCCCGCTCCGCCCCGGCGAGTCTTACATCGCCAAGCTTGTCTTCGACCTTCCGCCCTCGGTCAGCGGACGGAAGCTTCTGGTCGCCAGTCCAACCGCGCCACAATGGCTCGGTCACATCTTAATCGGCGACGAAGGCAGCATCCTGCACAAGAAAGTCTACTTGCGGCTGAATAGCTGACACACCCCCTCGAAGAAAATTCGCCTCAGTTACGTGCTTGATCGCGCTCGTGCCATCTCGAACGCCCGCCGGATCACGCGCAACGCCGTCGGCGTAAGCGAAAATCGCTCCAACTCTTCTTCCCGCGCCCATGCGACGTCAACCACGTCGCTTCCCGCTCGCGCCGCCCCGCTCACCACTTCACACAAATAATCCAGGATCACAAAATGATAGCGCCATTTGCCTTCCACATCCGTCGTCACACGATCGAACGCTTCGATCAATTCGTGAACGCTCACCGCCAAAGCTGTCTCCTCTTCCAATTCACGTCGCACTCCCTCGCGCAACGATTCTCCCAACTCCAGCATGCCTCCGGGAATGGACCATTCGCCTTCCAGCGGCGGCCCGCCCCGCCGAATTAACAGCACGCGCTCCTCGCACACCACGACACCCCCCACCCCCACCAACGGACGCTCTGGATACTCGCGGCTAGTCACCTTTTCACATTCCTCCAGGCGCAAGCTTGACACTGGCGTTATATAATACGCTCGATGGCGGAAGCCGGCCCCATCAAGGAGAGAAATCCGTGACGCGATGTCCAGAATGCGACGCCGAAATTGATCTCGACGAAGACGAAGTGGAAGAAGGAGAAATCCTGAGCTGCCACGAGTGTGACGCTGAACTCGAAGTCACTCAGACTCATCCTGTCCACCTTATCGCCATTTCCGATGACGAAGATGAGGAAGATGACGACGAAGAGGAATCCGCCGAAGAAGCTGTCGTCGAGGAAGAAGAAGAGGAAGAAGAAGCCGAATGACCTTCTGCGTGCCTCTTGATACTCTTCTTTTTCGCTCCAGCGCTCGGATGGCGGAATCTCTATGACTTCGGCTCATCCGCTGAGACCTCGCGTTCTGCTTTCATTCAGGTGCTCGCATGCCTTCCGTTGTCGGAAACATTGCCGTAGAGGCCCGAACCGATGAAGACTTTCGATAGCCTTCGCTCTGCACTTTTGATCCTGCTAGTACTTCTGGCAGCCTTACCGTCTGCCGCGCAGACCAAAGACGAAAAAAAAGCCGAGGCTCAACTCCGCATCGTCCACGGGCTTGTCGGAGATAAGGACGAGAACCCCGTCCCTTCCAGCGTCGTCTATTTGCTAAATGTGAAAACCCAGGCGGTAAAAACTTCTTTTGCCGACGACAAGGGCCAGTATCGTTTCAGCGGACTCGATCCCAACGTTGACTACGAAATTCACGCCGAGCACGACGATTTCACATCATCTACTCGCACCATTTCGAGCTTTGATTCCCGGCGCGACATTGAAGTCAACCTCAAGGTAACCAAAAAGAAGAAAGCGTAGCTGCCGGTCATTTCGCGCAGCTCACCCCCTGTCTGGATTCATTCTTGCGCCGTAGCACGCAGCTTTGGCGTCATTACCTGCACCGCGCGGGGCCGTACGCTAAGCTCTACCGGCGTCTCCCCGAGCAGCTCGCCGTCCCCGTGCACTTTCGCCGGACGCTCCGCTTCCAGCACAATCCGTTTGCACCGATACCGCTTCACTTCCGGGAAGCCGCGCAAATCCCCCGACGTCAAAACGATCGGAATCGCTTCCACTAGCCTCGCCAATCCAATTTCTTGCACTAATGCAACGTCGATCAACCCATCATCCATCTTTGCTTCCGGCGCAATCCGTACACCGGATCCATAGCGCGTGGAGTTAGCCACCGCTACAAATAGAACACGCCCGTCCCAGGGGATACCGTCAATCTCAACATGCAGTCCTGTCGTTCCACCTCTAAAAAACTCCCAAATCGCGCCGGCCAGATAACGCGTAACGCCGGGCAAGCGCTTGAATTTCGTATTGGCAAGGTGCGCTGCCTCGGCATCCAGTCCCATCCCACCGGCTCCGATGTAATGCGCCGTCCGTCCATCGCGGAATCGAGCGCGAATCAAATCGATCCCTCGCGGAGCCGCCTTCAAAAACGCCTCGGCCGCATCCAACGGATCGGACGGAATCCCCAGATCCGCGGCGATGTCATTGCCGTTCCCCGCAGGGAAAAAACCCGCGACCGCATCGGTTCCGTGCAGCGCCTCCACCACCTGGTGAAATCCCCCGTCGCCTCCCAGCGCCACCACGTAGCGATATCCTTGGCGAATTGCGCGCTCCGCTTGCTGGCGCATGTCCTCGGAGCTTTGCGAGTGCGAAAAATCCGCCTGGTGGCGACGTGACTTCAGCAACTTCGCGACGCCCGCCTCTGCCCGCAAGGCTCGTCCCCTACCCGCCGCCGGATTCACAATCACCAATGTTTCCACTTTCACCACGCGATCCTATGGTGCCGCACCACCGCCGACGCTATCACACTAGCCTCGCCGTTCAGCTCCCCACGCAAGCATGTTGAAGATTTCGCCGCAGAATGGGATGCTATGGCCCGTCTTACGGAGCAGCCCATGAAATCTCGCGCGTCGATTTCGTTTTGGAGCGTTGCAGCGCTTTCTGCCGTCCTCGTTCTCAGTACCCCTGCGGCTTTCAGTCAACAACGCCCCGCCGGCGGCGCCCCTCACTGGAGCTATTCTGGCGCCGATGGTCCGGACCATTGGGGCGATCTCGACCCCAGTTTCGCTGCTTGCAAAACCGGCCAGCGTCAATCACCGATCGACATTAAAGACGCCAAGCCAGCCGACCTGAAGCCAATTCGATTTGATTACAAGCTCAGCCCCATGAAGGTCGTCAACAACGGCCACACCATCCGCGTGAATTATGAGGCCGGAAGCGGCATCATCGTCGACGGCAAGCAATATCCGTTGGTGCAGTTTCACTTTCATCATCCCAGCGAAGAAGAAATAAACGGACAGAAATCTGACATGGTTCTTCACCTGGTCCATGTGAGCGCCGACGGCCATGCCATAGCAGTCGGAGTCATGCTGAAGAGCGGCAATGAAAATCCGCTGATCCGCGATATTTGGGCTCACATCCCCAAGGAAATCGACAAGGAAGTGGAATTCAAGAAAGTTGTGATCAATGCCGCCGATTTGCTGCCCGCCGATCAGAATTACTACACCTTCGATGGCTCGCTTACTATTCCGCCCTGTGGCGATGTGAAGTGGTTCGTGATGAAAACTCCCGTCGAGCTTTCTCCCGCTCAGATCGCGGCATTTGCGAAGCTTTATCCCGACAACGCGCGCCCTATCCAGCCCACCAACGGCCGCGAAATCGAGGAGAGTAATTTCACAAAGTAGACAAACGAGATTGTGAAACCCAACTGGGGAGCTTGCATGAATTCTTTTCCTTCAAAGAAGCTTGGACTCTTCCGCCGCAAACTCTTCCCGCGATGTCTTGGCCTGCTTATCGTAGCGGCCGGCTGGTTCGCTTGCGCTCCGCGAGCGTTCGCGCAGAACCCGACGCCGGCTTCATCGATTTCCGCAGATTCTGACAAACTCCTCCATCGCTTGTTCGCTTCCACGGATTTCGAGCCTAAGATTTTTGGGCCCGCCCGCTGGCTCGACGACGGGCAGTTTTACACCACGCTGGAACCCTCAGCCACCAACAAAGACGCTCAGGATATCGTTCGCTACGAAACCGCCACTGGCAAGCGCGAAATCCTGGTCTCCGCCGCAAAACTAATCCCTCCCGGCGCGCAATCTCCGCTGGCAATCGAAGATTATTCTTGGTCCAAGGACAAAACCCGCTTGCTGATCTATACCAACTCCGCTCAGGTGTGGCGGCTGAACACTCGCGGCGATTATTGGGTGCTTACGCCGCAGTCCGGCGCATTACAGAAACTCGGCGCCGACGCTCCAGCTGCTTCTTTGATGTTTGCGAAATTCTCCCCCGACGGCTCCAAAGTGGCCTACGTTCGAGCCAACAATATTTATGTCGAAGACCTCGCCTCGGCAAGAATTTCCGCGCTCACCACCGATGGCTCGGCCACATTGATTAACGGCACTTCCGATTGGGTCTACGAAGAAGAGCTGGACCTTCGCGATGGCTTTCGCTGGAGTCCGGACAGCCGTCACATCGCCTATTGGCAATTTGACACAACCGGCGTGCAGATTTTTCGCCTGATTTACAATCTCGGTACGCCACGCGAAATCGTCACCGGGTTTCCCTATCCCGGTCTCGGCCGCTATCCTTCTGTCGTCGATATCGCGTACCCAATTCCCGGCGCCACAAATTCATCCGTGCGCGTTGGCGTGGTGGACCTTACCGGCGGCCCCAGCCGCTGGATGCAGGTACCCGGGGACCCACGCGACAATTACATCGCCCGCATGGATTGGGCTGCAAATTCAAACGACCTGGCCATCGAGCATCTGAATCGTTTGCAAAATACCAATGATGTTCTGCTCGCCCGCGCCGCTACCGGCGCGGTCCAGTCAATTTTTCAGGATCATGACGCCGCCTGGGTCGACGCGATGCCTCAAGTCACCTGGCTGCATAGCGGCGCGGATTTTCTCTGGCTCAGCGAACGCGACGGTTGGCGCCACGCCTACCTGGTTTCTCGCGATGGCCAACGCGTTCAACTCATCACCCACGGGAATTTCGATGTCACCGGCCTTGCCCGCGCAGACGAAAAATCCGGCTGGCTTTATTTCGACGCCTCTCCCGACAATGCCACCCAGCAATATCTTTACCGTACGCGCCTTGACGGTTCCGGAAGCGCTGAGCGCGTAAGTCCGTCCACCTCGCCCGGCACGCATTTTTACGACATGTCCCCCGATTCCCACTGGGCCTTCCACCACTATTCGCGCGCCGACCTTACGCCGGTCACCGATTTGGTCGAACTTCCCGGCCATCGGCCAGTTCGCGTCCTGGAAGACAACGCCGCGCTCCGTGCGAATGCCGCGACTCTGCTCGAGACACCTACCGAATTTTTCAAGGTCGATGGCGCTGACGGAGTCACGCTCGACGGCTGGATGCTCAAGCCCCCACATTTTGATCCTGCAAGAAAATATCCGCTGCTTGTTTACGTGTACGGCGAACCCGCCGCTCAAACCGTGCTCGACCAATGGGGCGCCTGGAACAATTATTTCAATCGTGCAGCCGCCGCTGCCGGCTACGTCGTGGTCAGCTTTGATAATCGCGGCACTCCCGCGCCAAAAGGACGAACCTGGCGCAAAATTGTTTATGGCGCAATTCAACCCGTTATCGTCAAGGATCAGTCTGCCGCCCTGCAAGCCTTCCTTCGCACACACACCTTCGCGGACTCCTCCCGTGTAGCCATTTGGGGATGGAGCGGCGGCGCCACCAGCACGCTAAGCCTGCTGTTCCGTTCTCCGAATTTGTACAAGCTGGGAATGGCCGTCGCCCCCGTTCCCGATCTACGCCTCTACGACACGATTTATCAGGAACGCTACATGGGATTGCCGCTTCAGAACGTGGATGGCTATCGCAACAGCTCCGCCATTAATTTTGCGGAGGGCCTGCAAGGAAGTTTGCTCCTGGTACACGGCTCCGGCGATGACAACGTCCATTACTCCGGCTCGGAGCTGCTGCTCAACCGCCTGATTGAGCTCGACAAGCCCGTCGATTTCATGGAATACCCCAACCGCACCCACGCCATCAACGAAGGCCCCGGCACCACGCTGCACCTCTATAGCCTTTTGCTCCGTTACCTCGAGCAACACATTCCCCCAGCTCCCCTCGCACTCGAGAAAACACCGTGAGCTCGCAGAGAAAGAACAACATCCCCGCCGATAAATTGGCGTGATACGAAAAGCTCGTCAATAGCAATCCCCAGGTTGAACGCAAAGGCGCCGCGAACCCTTATACCTCATCGAACGGCCACATGTTCACCGATCTAAATCCGTTGGCCTTCCGGCTCCCCGAAAATGAGCGAGAAAAATTTCTAAAGAAGCATAAGACCACGCTGTTTGAGGCCTACGGCGCGGTAATGAAGGAATACGTGACGGTGCCCGACAATCTCTTCGGAAAGATACCAAGACCGTGCAACAATATTTTCAGCGGAGCTATGAGTACGTCAAAACACTAAAAGCGAAGCCCACAAAGAAAACCAAGAAGAAAAATCCGTAGCTTATTTTTCCTCCGCTTCACCACTCGGGGCATGCTCGCCGGACCGAAATTGCGTCCACGGCCCCGCATCCATATCGATCAACGTGCTCGCCTGCCATGAATATTCCGGATGCGCCTGTAAAAACTCACGCGCCTTGAAATTCGTCCCGCACGGATGACCGGTGTGAGCAATAAAAGTCATCGATTCCGCCATGTGCGTGTCGATTACTTTTCCTTCTACCGACCCCGTCGGGTTATAGGGAATCTTCGCAAACGTCGGATCGCCTTCCGTAGCCATGTCGCCGTGCCCGCAGAGCGTGCGCCGATTCGGTCCCGTCTTTTTCGTGTAGGTATCGTAATGATCCGCAAGGAACGCCTGGGCGAGCGTCGAATCAATTTTTCCCTGGTTCGCCGCCATCAATTCATCCCAACGCGCGTGCCGGGCATTCGCCGAAGCCGCCATATTATTAGGATCAAACGTCGTCTCGTCCTTCAATACCGCCGGATCGCTCGCAAAATTTGAGCCTGCGTAATATCCGTCCCTGGTTCGCCACACCTTGCTGTGCAGCAGCCCCAGTTCAAATCGCGCAATTTCTCCCGTCTTGCGGTCCGCCAACAGCCAGTCGTTCGCATAGCCGCCATTATTTCCATCCAGCATAATTTTCACGAACTCATCGATGGACCCCGCAAACTGCATGGCTTTGCGCGCGCGCACGAACTCCGGCTTCCCGTTCGGGTCCCACCCGTGGAAATCGGTGATGGTAGTTTCGGTAATCATCAATCCATCCGAGTTAACGCCGAAATCATCGTCGCTCGCAATCACGCCGGGAAATCCGTCCATCAGCATGCTGTAGCCTCGTCGTGGAACGATGTCGAAAATAATGTTCCATCGCGCGCCGTAGTTGTAGCTCGTCCAGTTGTTGTGCGCCATCACGATCTGATGGTTTTTCGTATAACTTCCGGCTGCCACAAACGCGCTGCAGTGCTCCGCCCCGGACTTTGCAGGAGCCCCAGCGGTGTGCGTTTGATGGTCCAGCCAGGGAACATAATAATCCGCTAATTCCATGAACCCGTTCATGGCCACAATATCGTCCAGATCCAGTTTGTACCCCCGCGCGTGTAAGCCGTCGGCAATTCCTGCCAGCTCCGACTGGTAATCCACATCGATCTTCGGCCAAAACATGGTGTGCGCGGCACGCCGAAAAAAATTCCAATCGCGCTTCGAGGTATAGGTCATCTCCGAACTCACCGCCGCGAAGGCATCGGAAATTTCCGGCGCCAAAAGATAGCCGTGCTGGTAGCCGATGTCGTGCGGCGCGCCTTCCAGGTGAACATAAATCCACCCGCCTCTCTCGAACCGGTAAGCCTTGGCCAAAACCGGATCATCCGCATGACGCTGTGCAAGCGCAGCTTTTCCACTGGCATCAGCAATCCCAGCCTTGCCATTGGAAAATACCGCCGCAGCGATCAGCGCTATTCCCTCCACCACGAGCGTCACAAACGACCATCGGTTCCTGACGAAATCCATTAGCACTCTCCCCTTTGTGCAGGCATTGTAGGCGGGCGCCTGCGAGAGGTCAATCTCCAGCGCTCCGACGCCGGGCAGCACGCCGGTTATGTTGCTCATTGAAGCGCATCTTCGCCGAAATGAATCGTTTCCCGGACTCGCAACGAATAAACTTTGCATATGGCAGTCCGCCGGCCCTGAGCATGTCGCCAGAACCGAAAATACCTCGCAAGTATCCTCGCGTCCGCGCGCCTAAGGGCATGTGGGTCGGTTGGAAATCGGCCAAACAAACCTGCACTTCCCTAGCGGAAGTTATGGGGCTCGGGGGTCTCTTCCTGCACACCGCAAACCCGGCCTCCGCCGGCTCCAGCATTGACTTGATCTTTGATTTGCCGAACGGACAGGTTCGCGCGCGCGCCATCGTGCGCAGCCTACAGCCCGGTAAAGGGATGGGCATACAGTTTGTTCAAATGCGTCCCGAGGACCGCGCGAAGCTGAATCGCTATTTATCCGGGATAGAAATTCCCGAAGCGGAGTCCCAGGTCATCCCAGTCGCCCGTGCGAAGCCTGCCAGCTCACGCTCCGCCCACTCGCATCTCGCCATTTCGCCCCGCCGCGAAGAGGCCGCGCAACGCCGTTTTGAGCGCGAACTCCGCCAGCTCATCGAACTTACCGGCAAAGCCACCTACTATCAGCTTCTCGGTGTCACTTCCGAATCCCCCACCAGCCAACTCAAAAAAAGCTATCACGCGCTCGCCCGCAAATTCCATCCGGACGCTCACATGGGTAACCAAACATTGGCTGCCCCGGTCAGGGATCTCATGGTCGTCATCACCGAGGCTTACAGAACCCTTGAGAATGAAGAAAAACGCGCCGCCTACGACAAACGTCTGGCCGCTGGCGGCGGTTTTAGCATGCATCGCGAAAAAACGGACCTCGAGGAATCCATTCAGGAATGGCTCAAGCGCGCTACCGAGTGCCTCCGTGCCAAAAACTACCTTGGTTCGGTGGTCTGGTTGCGCAAGTGTATTCAACTGTCTCCGGACAACGCTCTTTACCACGCCACGCTCGCGCGCAGTCTCGCCACAATTCCCCAATATCACGAAGAGGCTGTCGAGCACTTCCAAATAGCCATCCAACTGGATCGCTGGCGCGAGCCTGTTTACATTCAATTCGCCGAATTGCTTGAGGAGATTCAGCTTCCCGAACGCGCTCGCGAAGTCTACCTGGTTCTTCTCGAACTCAATCCCCTACACGCCAAAGCGCGCGAGCGCCTGGCTGCCCTGCCCGGCCCGCCAAGAGTTGAGAAGCATTCTTCGCGAGTCTCCCACTTGTTTGGCCGAAAATCCTGAATCGCATCGCCTCGCCGTCTAAACACGCCACCACGAGCCCTTCTAAACCATCTTCATTGACAGCCTGTCCTGCCACCGTATAATTGTCACCTGACGCCGCGACTCCCCAGCAATCGCAGGCTAATCAATAGCTTCACGCGCCTATCCGGTGCAAGTCTTCGGAGACCAGCAACGCGTGCTCGCGCCTTATAACTCGATAATCTTAGCCGCTGCGTGGCTTGCGCCCGGCAATCCCCTCTCCGACTATTGGCGCCGCAACACCGACCCCGCCTACAACCCATTCCGCGGCGTCTACCAACTGAATTCTTTCGATCTCGCCATCATGCTCCCGTATTTTTTTGTAATGATTATCCTGGCCGCCTACGGCATTCATCGCTACGCCCTGGTTTATAACTATTACAAGAATCGCAAGCGTGTTGCCGGCCCGCCGCCGGAAATTGCCGCCTGGCCCAAAGTTACCGTTCAACTTCCCATCTACAATGAGCGCTACGTCATCGAACGCCTGGTAGAAGCCGTCTCGCAATTCGACTACCCGCATGAGCTTCTCGAAATTCAGGTTCTCGACGACTCCACCGACCAGACCCAGCAGATGGCTCGCGATTGCGTGGACCGCTACCGCACCCTGGGCTTGCCCATCTCCTACATCCATCGCGACAATCGCGAAGGTTTCAAAGCAGGCGCGCTCCAAGAAGGTTTGGAATCTGCGTCGGGTGAGTTCGTCGCCATCTTCGATGCTGATTTTATTCCGCCCGCCGATTTTCTGCGCCGCACCGTGCCTTACTTCGCGGATGAAAAGCTCGCCATGGTTCAAACGCGCTGGAGCTACATCAACCGCAATTATTCTGCGCTCACCGAAGTCGAAGCCATTCTGCTCGACGGCCATTTCGTCATCGAGCATTCCGCCCGCTTTCGCAGCGGCCTTTTCTTCAATTTCAACGGCACTGCAGGCATCTGGCGTCGCACCGCTATCGACGATGCTGGCGGATGGCAGCACGACACCCTCACCGAAGACACCGACCTTTCCTATCGCGCCCAACTTCGCGGCTGGCATTTCCTCTATTTGCCGAATATCGAATGCCCCTCTGAGCTCCCGGTTGAAATGAACGCCTTCAAATCGCAACAAGCCCGCTGGGCCAAGGGCCTGATGCAAACCGCAAAGAAAATCCTGCCGCGCGTTCTCCGTTCAAACGAGCCCGCCGCCGTCAAAGCCGAAGCATTTTTCCATCTCACCGCCAACATCAGCTATCCGCTCATGGTTGTCATGTCCATCATCTTGCTCCCGGCCATGATCGTGCGCTTTTACCAGGGATGGTTTCAGGTTCTCGTAATCGACCTGCCGCTGTTCCTCGCCTCTACCTGTTCCATCTCGTCTTTTTATCTCGCTGCTGAACGCGCGCTCTATCCCAAGACTTGGAAGCGCACCTTTCTGTATCTTCCCTTCGTAATGGCGGTCGGCATCGGACTTTCCGTACGCAACGCTTGGGGAGTTCTGGAAGCCATCTTCAATGTCAAATCGGAATTCGTGCGCACCCCGAAATACCGCGTCGAAGCGAACGCAACTGGAAGCGGCAACTCCGACTGGGCCAAAAAAAACTACCGCAAAAGCGCTGGCCTAATGCCTTTCGCTGAAGTCGCGCTCGGAGTTTACTTTTTGCTCGCCGTCGTTTACGCCCTGCAAAATGAAAACTATGCCACCCTCCCCTTCCTGTTGCTTTTCGTTTGGGGCTACCTCTACACCGGAATCATGTCTCTCGCTCAAACCTACATCGAGCGCCTGCGCTTCACCGTTGAATCCGGCGAAGTCCGCCCCGCCTCCAGCGGCGCTCCCGGGTTTTAGTTCGAACTCCGTATTCGCAAATGCAAGAACGCTCAAGCCGCCGCAACTTTTTAAGAAAGGCCGCCATTGCTGGAGGCGGCGCGGTCCTCGGTGTCGCTGGGCTGAACGCGGTATCCCCGGAAATTTGGCCTGAACCCACGGTATTTGAGCCCAACCAAAGTTACTGGGCCAGGAGTCAGCCGCCTCAGAACCCGCCCCTCATGGAAAACGTCACCACCGATGTCCTAGTGCTGGGCGGCGGCTTCACTGGGCTTTCCTCTGCTTATTACATCCGCACCCGGTCCCCGCAAAAACGCGTAGTCCTCCTCGAAGCCCAAGGCTGCGGCAACGGAGCCTCTGGACGAAATGGCGCCATGGTGTTGAACCTTACCGAGGACCGTTACATGCAACTCGGTTCCGATCCCGCTGTCGACAAACGCATCTATGACCTCACCGTCCAGAACATCCAGACATTGCTGAAGCTTAGCACCCTGACCGGAATTGATTGCGAGCTGGAAACAAACGGCGCTCTGCAAGTTCTGAACAACCCGGAGGATGTTCGCCAGGCCCAGTACTACGTGAAGGCGGCAAGATCGGTGGGGATACCCGTTGAGTTCTGGAACAAACAGCAAGTTGCAGCCGCGATAGGCACAGGCCTCTACGAAGGAGCATTCTTCGACCCTAACGGTGGACATATCCACCCCATGAAACTCGTGCAGGTATGGAAAGCTGCAGCACAGTCCGTGGGTGCCAAAATTTACGAAAACAGCGTGGTGACAAACATCCAGGAAGGTCCCGAGAACCTGGTACACACCAGGAATGGGTTCACTGTAAGAGCAAAGTCCTTGGTTCTCGCGACGAATGCATTCAGCGCAAGACTCGGCTATTTCCGAAACTCAATTATCCCGGTCCACGAGTACGTAGCAATGACTCCGCCCTTGAGCGAACAACAACTCGCTCGGATCGGATGGCAGAGGCGATCGCCATTCAACGACAGCCGCACCGAGGTCATTTATCTTGGCCTCACGCGCGATAATCGAATCCACATCGGCGGCGGAAGTCCCAGCTATTTCTTCAACAATGGCGATGGCGACCCGAACGAGCCCTCCCGGCATTATGCACACCTGCAACGCGAGCTCGTCCGCCTCTACCCCGCTCTCGAGGGCGCTGCATTCGAAGCAATATGGAGCGGAATCGTTGACTGGTCGCTCAACGAGTCGCCCTCGGTGGGACGCACCGGCAAACACAACAACATCTTTTACGGCCTGGGCTACAGCGGACATGGCGTGAATCTCACCTCTGTGTTCGGCAGAATCATCGCCGATCTCGAAGCCGGTTGCGAAGAACCATGGAAGCCGTATCCATTTTTGAACGCGAGCCTCGATTACATCCCCAACGAGCCTTTCCGCTGGCTGGGAGCAAAAACCGGTCTGGCCTGGTATCGCTTCACCGGTTCTTAAGTCATCGGGAACAAGCCGTATCTACTTAGGCAACGAAGTACTATTGCCCTGGCTCGTGCGCCGCAGTTAACCTTAAACGAGCGCCAGTTGCCGGGGTTACTGAGGAGGTTCCGATGATCGAGCGCCGCCGCTGCCACCGCTTCCCTTTCACCATTCCCGTCAAAGTTTACGGACACACCCCAGCAAACCGTCCATTCCGGGATGTAACCGCCACCTTGGCCGTCAGCTTATACGGCGGGCTGCTCGAGATGAAGCCCCGCGTAAAACTCGGCCAAAAGATCCTCATCGTCAACAGTTTCACCGAAGAAGAGCGCGAATGCCGCGTTGTGTTTGTCGATTCTAAACCCGGCGGCCGCAGGGAGGTCGCCGTCGAATTTGCAAAAGCGGGCGGCGATTTCTGGCACGTCTATGGCCCACCGGTGTTGCTCAAAACGGTGCCACCGCCTGCGATTCCAACAGGCGATACTGCCGCTTGAACCCTAGTGTGGCTCACGGCGCGACCCACACGACATTCAGCATTAACGCTCGATCGGTAAGCCAGACCAGCGATTCGTCGCCGCAGTACAAAGCGGCTCCTTGAAATCCGTAAAACAAAATGCTACCGTTCCGCGTGACTCAAATAGAGCAGCATGGGGCCCTTCAACAAAAAGCAGGCACGCCATCCCTCCCGGAGATTTGCAGTCCAGAGTCTTCTCTCGTTGCTCAATCTTCATCTGCCCGCAAACACGGTGGGAATCGAAAAACCATGAACCTTCGCAAAATCGCCCGACGTTCTGCACTTCTGCTTCTTGCCATCGCCTGCGCTTCGCTGCTCATCCAAGCCCGGTTCCGCCAGCCCAACGCGGAATATCAGGCACGCCGCGCGAAACTTCGTTCCGCGATCAACGCCCCTATCGTGGTTTTCGGCTACACCGCCCATGAGTATTCAGGCGAGCTC
>Ga0307477_10000455_pt1 | contig 45156 bp, 33 predicted proteins | sample atmos_gasesECM2C_FD_203316 | JGI IMG/M metagenome (GOLD analysis project Ga0307477, IMG submission 203316) | Hardwood forest soil microbial communities from Morgan-Monroe State Forest, Indiana, United States - atmos_gasesECM2C_515 | ecosystem: Environmental > Terrestrial > Soil > Temperate... | reverse complement strand
CCGTGCCGCCTCGAGGAACTCGGGCCCGCGTCATGGCGCCGACCCGACATGGTCGTCGTCGTGGAGCAGGGCGCGGATGCGATCGATCCGGAGGAACGTCTCCTCGAACGATGGTTTCGTCGTCCTGACCGAGGGTTCGGGCCCGGCGGCGCGGCGTGGGGACGGCGCGGCCGGGTCCCTACTCCCGGGGTGTCAACCCCTCGTGGGCCAGGGATCGTCGTAGGCGGAAGGACTCCAACGAGCCTGCGTGTGACGCCAGGACTCGTTGTGATCAGTGCGGGGTGCCTCCATGATCAAGACGCCTTTGCCGCCATGGCCGGGCAAGTGACGGCTGATTCGTCCGAGCGTGTGCTTCAGTTGCATCGCGGGTTCCTCGTGATCCCTCTCGAACCCTCCGACCCGCGGCCACGGCCGACTTCGGCCCTGCTGCGACCGGAGGCTCCTCGTCCATCCGCCCACCGTTGACAATATCGGCACTATAAGTGGTCAACTTGAGGGGGTCTCGCCACTGACTGTGGCCAAACCCTCGGCTCGAACGGGCTGCCGCTTACTGAGTGATTCGAGCGGACGCGAGCTCGGGAAGGGCCAGCTCCGCCCCGCGCCGCGGCGGGTCGAGGGCCACCACGACGAACGTCCTGCGTTCACCCCGCTCGAGCACTTCGCGTGCTCGTCGCGGTGGAGGCGTAGCGAGACCGGCGAGCGGCACGTAGCACTGCATCCCGTCGACGTCCACCATCGCCCCGTGGGACACGAACGACGACACCACCCCTTCCACCGAGGAGCCGAGGGGGTGTTCGGTCACGAACGTCAGGAACGTCAGCGGGTCGTTCACCGCGGCTGGTAGCGAGCCACTCGGTCGCCGACGCGTTCCGGCCGCTTCGCCGTCCGTGAGGTCCGCGGTCGGAACGACGGCCTCGACCGTTGCCGCGTCGATCGCGGCACGCACCGTCGGTTCCGCCGTCGTGCCGGGGCGGCGACGCCGCCGGCGTCGTCCTCCGCGTCGCTCGTCGACGTCCGCCTCGACCGACGGTCCGAGCTCGGCGGGTGCCGACGAAGTGGCCTCGTCCCTCACGGCCTCGGCCGAGGCTGCTTTTGTCGTCCCGGACACTTTGTCGGCCTTCGCCGCCTTCGCCGTTTTCGCCTTTTTTGCCGTCTTGCTGGGCTTGTCTGCCGTCGTTGGCTTGGCTGACTTGGAGGCCTTCTGTGCTTGCGCCCCGACGGCCTTCGACGCCTTCGCGGTCTTCGCCGGTGGGGCCTTCGCCGGCTGCGCGGCCTTGGCCTTCTTCGCCGGCTGCGCGGCCTTCGTCGCCTTCGCCGGCTGCGCGGCCTTCGTCGCCTTCGCCGGCTGCGCGGCCTTGGCCTTCTTCGCGGACTTGGTTGGCACGGACGTCGCGTTTCGTGTGCGTCCTTCGATGTCAGCTCCCGCCGACGCTCCCGTCGCCGTCTTCGTCGCGCTCCTCGCGGCGCGGCTGCGGGGACCGCGGACCGGAGAGCGCGGCATGAAGAACCACCCGACGCCGGGAACGGGCTTGCCCCCCACGAGCCGGCCTTCGTCGAACAGCCACGGATGCTCGCCGTGGAACTCCTGGAACGAGTCGTTCGAAAGCACCTGTGCGCCGACCCGCTCAGCGATCCGGAGCAAGAACGCGTCGCCCCGCCCCACCGCGCCCGCGGGCGGCGACACGAGCTCCCCGTGGGCCACGGCCTCCTCGAAGGCGGGGTGCTCGGCCGGGTCGATGCGGCGACCGAACGAGGCGTCGACAACCACGATCACCTCGGTGTCGGGGAATCCCTGTTGGAACTGTCGGACCGCATCGTCGAGCTGGGCGAGGCTCGGGGTGGACCTGCCCTCGGTCGCGATGTTCGAGCCGTCGACGACGACGTAGGAGCGGGCCATGACCGCTGACCAGTCAACCATCCGGGACGCGGTCGTTGTCTCATCCCCCGTTCTCGCCATCCGCTCACGGTCTGTGCTCGCGGGCTGTGCCGGCTGGTGGCGATCGGCTGTGCCGGCCGTAGGATCAGGCGCATGGCTGGAAATATCGCGGCGGAGGTTGCCGAGCTCCTGCAACAGATGATCCGCAATGCGTGCGTCAACGACGGCTCGCCCGGCTCGGGCCACGAGCTGCGCAACGCCGATGTGCTGCGCGACATCCTCGACGGGCCGGGCTTGGACATCGAGCTGCACGAGCCGTTGCCGGGCCGCGCCTCGCTCGTGGCGCGCATCGAGGGACGACGCCCGGGCGCGCCGTCACTGGCGCTTCTCGGTCACACCGATGTCGTCCCGGCCAACGGAGACGACTGGCGTCACGATCCCTTCGGAGGCGAGCTCATCGACGGCGAGGTATGGGGCCGCGGCGCGGTCGACATGCTCAATCTCACCGCTTCGATGGCGGTGGCCGTGCGCCATCTGGCTGACGCGGGATTCCGTCCCCAGGGCGACCTCGTGTTCATCGGCGTGGCGGACGAAGAGGCGCTGGGCACTCACGGCGCCGAATGGTTGATGGAGCACCTGCAGGACGCGGTCCGCGCCGACTATCTCATCACCGAAGCCGGCGGTTTCCCGATCGCGGGCGGCGAGGGCGTGCGCCTGCCGGTCGTCGTGGGCGAAAAGGGCGTGTTCTGGTGCACCCTCACGATCCGGGGGACGCCGGGCCACGCCTCGCAGCCCCTTCGCACCGACAACGCGCTCGTCAAGGCGGCCGAGGTCGTCCGCCGCCTGTCCGAGTACAAGCCCCGGGCCGACATCCACGACGCGTGGCGCGGGTTCGTCAACGGCCTCGGCCTTCCCCGGGAGTACACCGAAGCGCTCCTCCACCCCGACCGCATCGATCCGTTCTGCGAAGTGCTCCCGGCGCTCGGCCTCGCTCGCCAGGCCCACGCGTGCACACACACGACCATCGCGCCGACGATCCTGCACGGCGGCACCAAGGTGAACGTCATCCCGGATCGTGTCCACCTCGATCTCGACATCCGCACCCTCCCTGGCTGGGACCGGCCCGAGGTCGAGGAGATGCTCGGGGACGCCCTCGGGGACCTGGCACCGGACGTCGAGGTCGAATTCCGGTCCGCCGACCTTGCCAGCATCTCTCCGAGCGAGACGCCCCTGTGGCACGCGCTCGAGCGGGTGGCACAACGCTCCTACCCCGAAGCGCGGTGCGTGCCCTTCCTGACCGTCGGCGCAACCGACGCTCGCTTCTTCCGCCGGCTCGGCACGGTGTCGTACGGGTTCGGCCTGTTCAGCGAACGACTGACGTTCGAGGACTACGCCACCATGTTCCACGGCGTCGACGAGCGGGTGGATGTCGACTCGCTCGGGCTGAGCGCCGAGCTGTGGGACGGCCTCGTGCGGGAATCGCTCGAGTGACCCGGCCGGGGACGCCCGGACCACAACCGATCGAGGCGGTCCTCTTCGACTTTGGCGGCGTGTTGAGCACCAGCCCCTTCGGGGCCTTCGAACGCTACGAACAGGCCCACGGGCTACCGGCGGGGTTCATCCGCTCGGTCAACGCCACCAACCATCTCGACAACGCCTGGGCGCGGCTCGAACGCAACGAGCTCGGCTTCGACGAGTTCTGCGAGGTCTTCGGGCGCGAGACCGCCGATGCCGGTGCATCCGTCGACGCGCGGGAGCTGTTCTCGATGCTGACCGGAGAGCTCGACCCCGACATGGTCGAGGCGGTGCGCCGCTGCGGTGAGCGCTTCAAGACGGGACTCCTCACCAACAACTTCGTCACACTCGCCGACCGGCGCGTGACCGAGGTCCTCTCCCTGTTCGACGTCGTGATCGAGTCGAGCGTCGTCGGCGTGCGCAAACCAGACCCGCGCTTTTACCTTCTGGCGTGCGACAAGCTCGGCATCCGGCCCGAGCAAGCCGTGTTCCTCGACGACCTCGGCGTCAACCTGAAGTCGGCCCGGGCCCTCGGGATGACGACGATCAAGGTCACCGACACGTCGGCCGCGATCGCCGAGCTCGAGTCGGTGCTCGGCATCTCGTTGCGCTAGGGCCGGTTCCGTCAGGCGCCCGTCAGGCGCCGGTCAGGCGAATCAGGCGCCGGTCGGGCGAATCAGGCGCCGGTCAGGCGAAGGCCCGGCGCAGGAGGTCGTCCTGCTCGAGGCGGTGCAGGGCGGCGCTGCCGGTGGCCGGGCTGGCCGCCTCGACCCGACTGACGTGGGAGAGGGCGAAACGCTCTCGAAGCAGGCGGTGCAGCCGGCCGTGGGCGAACGACCAGGCACCCATGTTCTCGGGCTCCTCCTGGACCCACACCACCTGGTCGGCCCCGCTGTAGCGCTCGAGCACCTCGGCCAGGGCCTCCTCGGGCCACGGGTAGAGCTGCTCGACCCTGACGACCGCCACCGCGGCGGGATCGACCCCGGGCGTGGGAAGGTCCCCTTCGCCTGCCACCAGCTCGCCGCGGCGGGCCATGGCGTCGAAGGCCACCTTTCCCGAGCACAACAGGACCCGGCGCACCGATGCGGGGTCGATGGCGAGGTCTGAACTTTCGCCATGGACCGCTCCCCCCGTCGCCGGGTCGTCGACCACCTCGACGAACGATCCCTCCCCCAAGGAGTCGAGAGGCGAACGCGACTGACGCGCCCGCAGGAGTGACTTCGGGGTGAACACGACGAGAGGCTGCCGGCCCAACCCGCGCACCTGGGACCGCAGGAGGTGGAAGTACTGCGCCGCAGTGGTCGGCTGTGTCAAGCGCATGTTGCCGCGGGCGCTCAGGGTCAAGAAGCGCTCGATGCGAGCCGACGAGTGCTCGGGTCCCTGTCCCTCGTATCCGTGGGGAAGCAGCAACACGAGCCCCGACGGCTGTGCCCACTTGTCATCGGCTGCGGCGAAGAAATTGTCGATGATGATCTGGGCACCGTTGGCGAAGTCGCCGAACTGGGCCTCCCAGGCCACGAAGGCACCAGGCGCCTCGACCGAGTACCCGTACTCGAAGCCGAGCGCCGCGTACTCCGACAACAACGAGTCGTATACCCCGAAGTGCCCGGTCCCGTCCCGTGACAGATGGGCGAGCGGCACCCATTCCCGGCCGGTGACGTAGTCGACGAGCACGGCGTGGCGCTGGCTGAAGGTCCCCCTCCGGGTGTCCTGGCCGGCCAGGCGCACGTCGGTCCCCTCGAGCAGCATCGAACCGAACGACAGGGCTTCGGCCATGGCCCAGTCGATGTTCCCGTCGGCCACATTGCGGGCGCGTTGTTCGAACTGGCGCAGGAGCTTGGGATGCACGGTGAAGCCCTCGGGCACGCGGGTGGCGTCGGCGGCCAGTGCCTCGAGCTCGGCGCGCGCCACCCCGGTGGCGGCCGGTGGGCGCGGTGCGGGGAGCGAGGGCGGAGCGGGAAGGGTGGTGGGCCGGGGCGGCGCCGACTGACGCGTCTCGTCCAGGGCCGACTGCAGGCGGGACTGGAAGTCGGCCAGCGCTTGCTCGGCCTCCTCGAGGGTGATGTCCCCGCGGCGCACGAGAGACTCGGTGTAGAGCTTCCGCACCGAACGGTGCGCTTCGATGATGGCGTACATCTTCGGCTGGGTGAAGCTCGGGTCGTCGCCCTCGTTGTGGCCGTGGCGTCGGTAGCACATGAGGTCGATGACGACGTCTTTGTGGAACGCCTGCCGGAACCCGAAGGCGAGGCGCGCGGCGCGCACACACGCCTCGGGGTCGTCCCCGTTCACGTGGAACACGGGCGACTGCACCATCTTCGCCACGTCGGTCGGGTACACCGACGACCGGGCCGACTCCGGCGCCGTGGTGAATCCGAGCTGGTTGTTCACCACCACGTGCACCGTCCCGCCCGTGCGGTAACCGGGGAGCTGCGACAGCTCGAGCGTCTCGGCCACCACCCCCTGGCCGGCGAAGGCGGCGTCCCCGTGCACGAGGACCGACAGCACGTCGAAGCAGCGGTCGGCGCCGATCATGTCCTGCTTGGCCCGTACCATCCCCTCCACCACGGGATCGACCGCCTCGAGGTGCGACGGGTTGGACGCGAGCGTCACGGGGAGCTCGGCGCCCGAGCGCCCGGCGAACTTGCCCGTGGCGCCCTTGTGGTATTTCACGTCGCCCGAGCCCTGGACGGAGTTGGGGTCGAGGTCGCCCTCGAACTCCCGGAAGAGCTCGCCGTAGGACTTCCCCACGATGTTGGCGAGCACGTTGAGCCGGCCACGATGCGCCATCCCGAGGACCACCTCGGCCAGCCCCGTGCTGGCGGCCTCGTCGAGCACGGTGTCGAGGAGGACGATCGTCGACTCGGCCCCTTCGAGCCCGAAGCGCTTCTGCCCGATGTAGCGGCTGTGCAAGAAGCGCTCGAAGGCCTCCGCCGCGTTGAGACGGTCGAGGACGTGGCGCTGCTCGGATGGCTCGAGGTTCGGCGCGACGCCCTCGGTGTGCTGCTGGATCCAGCGCTTCTGCTCGGGGTCCTGGATGTGCATGTACTCGATGCCGAGCGTGCGGCAGTACGCGTCGCGCAGGATGTCGAGGGCCTCGCCCAGCCGCAGGGTGTTGCGCCCGGCGAGCCCGTCCACGACGAACTCGCGGTCGAGGTCCCACAACGTGAGCCCGTACGTGGTGGGGTCGAGCTCGGGGTGCAGCGGCCGCGGTTCGGCCGACAGCGGGTCCAGGTCGGCGATCAGATGGCCGCGGACGCGGTACATGTTGATCAGGCTCTGCACGTGCACCTGCTTCACCAGGCGCGTGTACTCGCTGTCCGCGGCGTTGACGTCCGCCTGCCACCGCACGGGAAGGTGGGGGATGTCCATCGCCGCGAACACCGACTCGTAGAAGCCGTGGCCGCCGGTGAGGCACTCGGCCACGTGGGTGAGGAACAGGCCCGATTCCGCTCCCTGGATGATGCGGTGGTCGTACGTCGACGTCACGGTGACGATCGGCCCGACCCCGAGCGCCGCCAGGTTGCGGCGGTCGGCCGCCTGGTACTCGGCCGGGTACCCGAGGGCGCCCACGCCCACGATGGCGCCCTGCCCGGGCATCAGCCTCGGGACCGACTGCACCGTCCCGAGCGTGCCCGGGTTGGTGAGCGACACCGTCGCGCCCGCGAAGTCGTCGGGAGATGCCTTGCCCGTGTGCACCTTGCGCACGAGGTCTTCGTACGCGATCACGAACGCCCGGAAGTCGAGGGTCTCCGCCTGGCGGATGACCGGGACGAGCAGCGTGCGCGACCCGTCCGACTTGGCCACGTCGACGGCGAGGCCCAGACCGACGTGCTCGTGATGGACGACGCCGGGGGTGCCCTTTCCATCTGCGTCGGGAACGAAGCTGGAGTTCAGGGCCGGAACGGCCTCGAGGGCGCGCAGCACGGCGAAGCCGATGAGATGGGTGAAGCTCACCTTGCCGCCCGAGGTGCGAGCCAGGTCCTCGTTCAACAACGCCCGGTTCACCTCGAGGAGCTTGGCGGGCACGGTCCGAACGCTCGTGGCCGTCGGGACCCCGAGCGACGCCTCCATGTTGCGGGCGAGGCGCGCCGCCGCGCCGCGCAGCGGTGCGGGCGAGTTCTCCGACGTCGGGGACGCCGCAGGTGCAGCGGCAGCCGGAGGGGGCGCCGTAGGTGCAGCGGCAGCCGGAGGGGGCGCCGTAGGTGCAGCGGCAGCCGGAGGGGGCGCCGTAGGTGCAGCGGCAGCCGGCGCGACAGGTGCAGCAGCAGCCGGCGCGACAGGTGCGGTGGCAGCCGGAGCCGTCGCGACCGCAGGTGCGGCCGGCGCCGGGACCGCTCCGTCGCCGTCATTGGTCCGGGTGGCGGCACCGCTCGGGTTGGCGGCGCCGGGCGGCACGTAGTCGGCGAAGAACTCGCGCCAGCTCTCGCTGACCGAGGACGGATCGGAGCGGAACTGCTCGTACATGTCGTCGACCAGCCAGGCGTTCGGGCCGAACGCGCCTCCTGCAACCGGGCTCGTCACGGCCACGTCGTCGTCGGGCATCTCATCCGATCCTACCGGGGCGGCCTGCACGTACTTCGAGGCCAGGTAGCCTCCGGCGTCGTGCGCGTGCACCCCGTGACGTGACCGCCGAGGGAAGTCCGACCGGCCTGCACGTCGTGCACCACGGCGCGTCCCACGGCGACGCGGACCCGGGCGCGCCCTCCGGCGACACGGCCGGGCGCCTCGAGATGACCGTCGTGCTCGTCCACGGCTCCCTCGACCGGGGCGCGAGCTTCGCGCGTGTCGTGCGCCGCATGGGAGACCTCCACGTCGTGACGTACGACCGGCGGGGCTACCACCACTCTCGCCCGGCCGGCCTCGCCCGGACGATCAGGGCGCACGTGGACGATCTCGTGGCCCTGGTCGGCGACGGGCCCGCCGTCGTGATCGGCCACTCCTACGGGGGCGACGTCGCCATGGGCGCGGCGCTCGCCGCCGCGCCCGGGAGCATCCGAGCGGCCGGCGTCTACGAGCCCCCGCTGCCGTGGCTCGAATGGTGGCCCCGCCGCTCGGCGAGGTCGATCGCCGAGGAGGACCCGGGCGTGTTCGCCGAGTCGTTCTTCCGGCGGGTGGTCGGGGACGCGGGCTGGGACCGCTTGAGCGAGCAGGCTCGCGCCGCGCGGCGGGCCGACGGCCCCGCGCTGGTCGCCGAGCTGGCCGACCTGCGCGGCGCGGGACCGCCCTTCGACCCGCGGTCGCTGCGGGTCCCGGTCGTGCTGGGGCGGGGCGAGCGGTCCCTCGACCACCACCGGCGGGCGATCGACGCCCTGAGCGGCCTCATCCCGGACCACGAGGTGATCGAGATCGCCGGCGCCGCCCACGGCGCCCTGCTCACCCATCCGGACGGATTCGCCGCCCTGGTACGGCGGGTGGTGGCCCGGGCCGGGCAGGCCGGTTCCCGCCGCCCCGCCGGGTAGCCGCCGCTCGGGCCGGCCCCGACCGTCCCGTCCGAGGGCGTGCCATGTGCGGGCATGCCATGTCGTTGTCTGAATGTTGACTTGCCGTTGGCAGCCCCGTGAGCCGCGCCCGCGACAGTGACAGAAGCCAGCTCTCTTGGTCTTCGTTGGTGCAGACCGCGGCTCCGACATCGGGGAAGCAGACGTGCCGAGGGGGGCACGAACACCGAGGCCCTGGTCAGCCCGCAGGCGAAGCGATCTCGCTTGTCGGGACCAGACCGATGCCCGCACGCAGAGGGAGAGCATCATGACCAGCGTCGTCGACGAGACAGCGTGGTGGCACCAGCCGGAGAGCTCGTGGCTGCCGCCGCTGGGCGAGCTCGAGGAGTCCTTCGAAGAGGCGTCGGCCCCGCCCTCCCCTGACTTGCCGGCCCTGCCCTCTTCCGACCCGGCGACGCCTCCGCCCTACGGCTACCGCTACAGCGAGGCCTACGGGTACCACCCGTACGTCGCCGCGCCGGCCGGCGCCCCGATCAAGGTGAGTCGCAAGGCGGTGGTCCTCGCCGTCACGGCGATCGTCGTGGTGACGGGGGTCGTCATCGGTGCGCTCAGCGCGACGGCCTCTCCCGGGGGCACCGTCAGCTCGAGCACCACCTCCTCCTCCCACCGGGCGGCAACCGGGAGTCGCCACATCGCGGCCGGGGCGACCACCCCGCCGAGCACGGCGAGCTCGGGAGGATCGTCGAACCAGCCCACCCCGGCGCCCACGATCCCGCCGATCCTCCTCGCCCCGGGGCTCTTCATCACGCCGCCGCTGTCGTCGAGCGTCACCACGCCGCCCGCCACCGCGCCGGCGCCCGCCGTCACGGCGCCGACCCCCACGACCGCGCCCATCACGGTGCCGACCCCAACGATCGCACCGACTCAGTCGGCAACGAGCGCGGCCGCGCAGTGGAGCGCCTTGTACGGCTCGTACATCCCGCAGCTCGAATCCGAGGCGTCCAACCTCCAGGGCGCGGTGAGCTCCGCGTTGAGCGTCGGAGACCTGAGCGGGGTCGCGGCGGGATGCCAGCAATTCGGCAACCACGCGTCGTACGCCCTCGGCCTGCCCGACATCCCCGACGGCACCGCCAACGCGGCGTGGAAGAGCGGCCTGTCCAGCTACCAGTCGGCGGCGGGCGAGTGCGTGAGCGGCGTCAACAACCAGGACCCGACGCTGCTCAACCAAGCGGCGACCGACCTCACGAACGGGACCACCGACCTGCAGAGCGCCGCGACCGCCCTGGCGAACGCTTGACCCTGCCCCCGCCGACCGGGGGCACGCCGGCGTGGCGCGCCGCGGGTGCGCTCGGAGTCACACCCTGGCGGCGCGGCGCGACTGGTCCCACGACTGGCCCGCCTCGACGTCGACGTCGTGCGGCAGGCCGAGCACCCGCTCGGCGATGATGTTCCGCTGGACCTCGGACGTTCCGCCGCCGATGGTGAGGGCGCGCGAGAAGAGATAGCCCTTGGCCCACACCACCGAGGGCCACGTCCACCCACCACTGCCGTCGCCGTCGCCGTCGCCGTCGCCGCGGGGTCGCAGTCCGTCGGAGGGCCCGGCCTCGGCCAGCAGACCGTGCGCGCCCGCCAGACGCTTGGACAGCTCCATCAGCCGCTGCCCGTGGTCGTCGGCGAGCGCCTTGCGGATCGAGGCCTCGGGGCCGGGCTCCCGGCCCGCCAGCGCCGCGCTCACCGTGCGCAACCGGATGAGCCGGAGGATCTCGCTCTCGACCCAGACGCGCACGACCTCCTGGCGCACCAGCGCGTCGTCCACGCCGCCCGAGGCGCGCACCAGGTCGACGAGGGCGGACGCGGTCGGGCCCTGCCCCCACAGGGCCCCCTCCCCCGACAGCGACACGCGCTCGTTGCCGAGCGTCACCTTGGCCAGCCCCCATCCGCCGTTGACCTCGCCCACGAGGTTCTCGGCCGGCAGGCGCACCTCGTCCAGGAAGACCTCGTTGAAGGTGTGGTCGCCCGTCATGTCGACGATGGGCCGGATCGTGACGCCCGGGGCGTGCATCGGACAGATGAAATAGGAGATCCCTTCGTGCTTGGGCGCGGCGGGATCAGTCCGGGCGAGCAGGATGCCGAACGCGGCGACGTGCGCGTAGCTGGTCCACACCTTCTGGCCCGAGACGACCCACTCGTCGCCGTCTCGCTCGGCCCGCGTCGCCAGCCCGGCGAGGTCCGACCCGGCCCCGGGTTCGGAGAAGAGCTGGCACCAGATCTCCTCGCCCGCCAACAGCGGGAGCAGATAGCGCTTCTTCTGGTGCTCGGTCCCGGCGTGCACAAGGGTGGGGCCGGCCCATCCGATGCCGATCTGGTTCGACGGACGGTGCACACCGGCGCGTCGCAGCTCGTCGTCGAGGACGAGCTGGGTGACGGGATCCGCGCCGAGCCCCCACGGCGCGGGCCAGTGGGGGGCGACGTAACCCGCTTGGGCCAGTTGGCGCGGCGTTGGGCCGGCGTGTTGCGCCAGCCATGCACGGAACCCGGCGCGAGCTGGGTGGTCGTCTCCCGGCAGGGCGAGGTCCACGACGTGCAGCGTAGGCTGCCGTGATGACCGATTGGAACTACGCCGACGTGTGGGAAACCGTCGCCGACACAGTGCCGCACGCGCCGGCGCTCGTGCACGGGGACCGGCGGCTCAGCTGGGCGGACGTCGAGCGCCGGGCGAACGGAGTGGCCGCCGCGTTGCTGGACGCTGGGGCCCAGCGCCAGGACAAGGTGGCGCACTACCTCTACAACTGCCCCGAGTACCTCGAGTCGACATTCGCCATCGTGAAGGTCGGCCTCGTCCCGGTGAACACGAACTACCGCTACACCGACGACGAGCTCGTGTACCTGTGGGACAACGCCGAGGCGGTGGCCGTGATCTTCCACGGCTCGTTCACCGAGCGCATCGAGGGCCTGCGCGACCGCGTCCCCGGCGTCCGGCAGTGGCTGTGGGTCGACGACGGGGCGGGGCCGTGCCCGGCCTGGGCGACCCCGTACGAGGCGGCGGCCGAGTCCCACCCCGATCGCACCGTCGCACCGTGGGGCCGCTCCGGCGACGACCTCTACCTCCTGTACACGGGGGGGACGACCGGGATGCCGAAGGGCGTCATGTGGCGCCAGGACGACCTGTTCGCCCGGCTCAACGCGGGGAATTTCATCCGGGTCCCCGAGGACGGGGGCCTCGAGGGCGTACGGAACGTGCTCACCGGCCCGGGTCCGGTTCACCTGCCCGCCTGCCCGCTCATGCACGGCACGGGCTCGTTCACCTCGATGGCCGCCCTCGCCATCGGTGGCTGCGTCGTGACGCTGACGAACCGCCGCTTCGACCCCGTCGAGCTGCTCGACACGGTCGACCGCGAGAACGTGAACGTCGTCGCCATCGTGGGCGACGCCTTCGCCAAGCCCATCCTGGCCGCGCTGGACGAGCACCCCGGTCGCTGGCGCCTGTCGACGCTCCTCGCCTTCGTGTCGTCGGGCGTGATGTGGAGCGAGGAGACCAAGCGGGGAATGCTCGAGCACAAGCCGACGATGCTTCTCGTCGACGCCTTCTCGTCGTCGGAGGCGCTGGGGATGGGCACGTCGGTGTCGAGCGGGACCGAAGCGCAAGCGACGGCGCGCTTCACCCTCAACGACGACGTGCGCGTGATCGACCCCGAGACCGGCAAGGACGTCGTCGCCGGCTCGGGCGAGGTGGGCGCGCTGGCGCTGCGGGGACGCAACCCGGTCGGCTACTACCGGGACGAGGCGAAGTCGGCGGCGACGTTCAAGGAGATCGACGGCGCCCGTTACGCCATCCCCGGTGACTACGCCACGGTGAGCGCCGAGGGTGTCATCCAACTGCTCGGGCGTGGTTCGGTGGTGATCAACACGGGCGGAGAGAAGGTGTTCCCGGAGGAGGTCGAGGAGGTGCTCAAGCTGCACCCCGCGGTGCGCGACGCGGTGGCGGTCGCCATCCCCGACGACCGGTTCGGACAGGTCGTGGCGGCCGTGGTCGAGTGCCGGGACGGCGCCGAAGCGACCGAGTCCGAGCTCGTCGAGCACGTGCGCGGCCGGCTCGCCGCGTTCAAGGCGCCCAAGCGCGTCCGCTTCGTCCCGACGATCGGCCGCTCCCCCGCCGGCAAGGTCGACTACGCGCGCCTTCGCACCGAGACGACCGACTGGGCCGCCGCGGCGGTGTGAACCCCGGCCCGCACGCCGGCGCCCGGGCCCTGGACCAGGTGGCGCACTGGCCGGCGGGCGCCGCCGCCGGCGTGGTGCGCGCCGCCGACGCCGTCACGGTGGTGGACACCGCAGGCGACATCGACACGCGACGCGACTGGGCGTCGGTGACCAAGCTGCTCGTCGCCATGGCCGTGCTCGTCGCGGTCGAGGAGGGGACCCTGTCGCTCGACCAACCGGCGGGCCCACCCGGCTCGACCGTGCGCCATCTCCTCGCCCATGCCTCGGGGCTCGGCCCCGACTCGCGTGCGCCGCTCACCGCACCCGGTCGCCGGCGCATCTACTCGAACGCGGGCTACGAGGTGCTGGCCGAGACCCTCGCCCACGCGTCGGGCATGCCCCTCACCGACTACCTGAGCTCCGGCGTGGTCCTCCCTCTCGGCATGACGGGAACGAGCCTTGCCCCCGGAGCGTCGCCCGCGTCGGGCGCGGGGGGACCGCTGCGCGACTTGTTGGCACTGGGCGCGGAGCTGTTGCGGCCGACCATCGTGGCGCCCGCCACGCTGTCCGACGCCACGTCGGTCGCCTTCGGCGGCCTGGCCGGGGTGCTGCCCGGGTTCGGCCGCTTCGACCCGTGCGACTGGGGGCTCGGGTTCGAGCTGAAAGACGCCAAGGCGCCGCACTGGACCGGCGCGCGCAACGCGGCGTCGACGTTCGGACATTTCGGCCAGTCGGGATCGTTCTTGTGGGTGGACCCGGTGGCCCGGGTGGCGTGCGGCGCGCTGTGTGACCGCCCGTTCGGGCCGTGGGCCAAGGCGGCGTGGCCGGCGCTCGCCGACGCCGTGCTCGAAGAATGGGGCCGCGACCGGGCACCTGGGCCGGCGCCCCAACCCGGGTGACGCGCGGTCGGTCACCTAAGCTGGCGCATCGTGAGAGGGGTCATCCTGGCGGGAGGAAGCGGCACGCGCCTGCACCCGCTCACCCGCATCACCAACAAGCACCTCCTGCCCATCTACGACCGTCCCATGATCAGCTACGCCATCGAGGCGCTCGTGCTGGCCGGCATCAACGAGATCATGCTCGTCACGGGCGGCACCCACGCGGGTGAGTTCCTGCGCCTGCTCGGCAACGGCCACGAGCACGGCATCGACCGCCTGTCGTACGCGTACCAGGACCGCCCGGGCGGGATCGCGGAAGCGCTCGGACTGGCCGAGCGCTTCGCGGGGGGCGAGGCGGTGCTCGTGATGCTGGGGGACAACATCGTCGAGCGCGGCCTGCGGGCCACGGTCGAGAACTTCGCCGTGCAAGGCGGCGGAGCGCGCATCGTGCTGACCGAGGCCGACGACCCCGTCCACCTCCGCCATCTCGGGGTCCCCGAGTTCGACGGCGACGGTCGCATCGTTGGCATCGTCGAGAAGCCGGACGACCCGCCCAGCAACTACGCCGTGACGGGGATCTACTGCTACGAACCGAGCGTCTTCGAGGTCATCGGGACGCTCGAGCCGTCGGGCCGGGGCGAGCTCGAGATCACCGACGTCAACAACTACTACGTCCGGCATTCCACGATGGCCTACGACGTGCTCGAGGGGTTCTGGGGCGACGCGGGCGAGTCGATCGACGCGTACTACGCGGTCAACGACTTCGTGCGCGAGAACGGCGCCAACAAGGGCTGACCACCGCGCCCGCCCGGGAGCGTGCGGGCCGGGGGCGGGGTCAGGCGTCGAGGAAACGCCGGATGCCGAGGAACGACCCGACCGACCCGATGACCACGCCGATGACGATGACCTCGAGGCTCGTCGCCACCACCTCGTGGGTGGGCACGCGCATCCGGTACCACAGGTTCCCGGTCTTGAAGTTGCTGAAGCTGTCGAGCACCCAGTGCAGCACGAACACCGCCAGGGAGGCGACGGCCGCCCCCAGCAGGCCCTGCACGATGCCCTCGAACATGAACGGGATGCGGATGAACCAGTTGGTGGCACCCACCAGCTTCATGACCGACACCTCGCGCCGGCGCGCGAAGATCGCCAGCCGGATCGTGTTGATGATGAGCACCGACGCCGACAACAGCAGGATCACGGCGAGCGCCAGGAAGACGATCTGCAGGATGCGGCTCACCGTTTGGATGTTGTGGACCTCGGCCGTCGGCACCGAGACGTTGTTGACCCCGGGGTAAGTGCAGCTCGGCCCCGACTGCTGGGCCTGGGAGCAGCCGAACTGGCGGCCGATGACCAGTCCCTCAGAGGGGTTGTCGAGGGCGCAGCGCAGCGACGAGGGGGTCGCCGCTTCGGTGAGCACCTGGAACTCGTCGGGAGGCAGGAGATGCTTGGCCTCGTTGAAGTCGTACGCCTGCGACCGGTAGGCGCACGTCCGGACGTACGGTAGCTGGACGAGCTGCGCCTGGACGGCGTGGCGCTGCGACTCGGACACGGTCGGCTTCATCCACACCACGACGTTGACCCCGTGCGACCAGCGCGTCGTGGCGTGGGAGACGCCCCGCTGGAGAAGGAGCGACGCCCCCACGAGCGACAGTGACACGCCCACGGTGAGGACGGCCGCGATCGTCATGAGACGGTTGCGCCACAGGTTGGCGGCGGTCTCGCGGGTGACGTAATCGACGGAGACGGGCATCAGGTGCCGTACCCGTACACGCCCCGGGCCTGGTCGCGCACGAGCGTCCCGTGGTCGAGCTCGATGACGCGCCGGCGCATGAGGTCGACCATGCTGGCGTCGTGGGTGGCGACCATCACGGTCGTGCCGGTGCGGTTGATGCGGTCCAGCAGGCGCATGATGCCCTGGCTCGTGGCGGGGTCGAGGTTCCCGGTCGGCTCGTCGGCGAGCAGGATGAGCGGACGGTTGACGAAGGCGCGCGCCACGGCCACGCGCTGCTGCTCGCCGCCCGAGAGCTCCGACGGAAGGCTTTCGCGCTTCTTGGCCAGCCCCACGAGGTCGAGCACCTGGGGGACCTGCGCGTGGATGACGTGCTTGGGGCGCCCGATGACCTCCAGGGCGAACGCCACGTTCTCGAACACCGTCTTGTTCGGCAGCAGCCGGAAGTCCTGGAAGACACATCCGATGTTCCGGCGCAGGTACGGGATCCGCCACTGACTGAGCTTGCCGATCTCGCGTCCCGCCACCCAGATGTGGCCCCGGCTCGCCACGTCCTCGCGCAGCAAGAGCCTGATGAAGGTGGTCTTGCCCGAGCCCGACGGCCCCACGATGAAGACGAACTCACCTTTTTCGATCTCCACCGACACGTCGCGCAGGGCGATAGCTGCGCCCTTGTAGGCCTTCGTGACGTTCTCGAAACGAATCATCGAGCCAATCCTCGGCGACGCTCTCTGCCCCCGCCGTCAATCAAGAAAAAAAACGGCGCGCGAGGTCGGCACGAGGCTAGCAGCAACCACCGGGCGCGAACATGGACGGGCACCGCTCGGCACTGCTCAGTCCCTGCTCAGGAGCCGACGGGCCGACGCCGGCGCAGCTCCGCCTCGATGAATTCGTCGATGTCGCCGTCGAGCACGGCGTCGACGTTGCCTGTTTCTTCTCCGGTGCGGTGGTCCTTCACCATCTGGTACGGCGCCATGACGTACGACCGGATCTGGTTCCCCCACGCCACGTCGACCTTCGGACCCGACAACGACTCGAGCTCGGCTTGGCGTTCGGCCCGCTGCAGCTGGGCCAGCTTGGCGCCGAGGATCTGCATGGCACGGGCCTTGTTCTGGTGTTGACTGCGCTCGTTCTGGACCGACACCACGATGCCGGACGGGATGTGCGTGATGCGCACGGCCGAGTCGGTCTTGTTGACGTGCTGGCCCCCCGCACCCGACGAACGGTAGGTGTCGACGCGCAGGTCCTTGTCGTCGATGGCGACCTCGGACGTGGCGTCCTCGATGAACGGGATCACGTCGACCGAGGCGAAGCTCGTCTGGCGGCGGTGCTGCGCGTCGAACGGTGACATGCGCACGAGCCGGTGTACACCTCGTTCGGCCGAGAGCAGTCCGTACGCGAATCTGCCCTTCACGATGAACGTGGCCGACAACAGTCCCGCTTCCTGGCCCTCGGTCACCTCGTCGACCTCGACCTCGAAGCCGCGGCGCTCGGCCCACCGCAGGTACATGCGCAGCAACATCTCGCACCAGTCCTGGGCGTCGGTGCCGCCCGTGCCGGCGTGCAGTTCTGCGATGGCGTCCCGGTCGTCGTACTCGCCGCTGAACAGGCTGCGCAGCTCGAGGGCCGACAATCGACGCGCCAGGTCGTCGACCGCATCGGTCACCTCGCCCACGACCGAGTCGTCGGACTCCTCGATCATGAGCTCGTACAGGGCCTCGGCGTCCGACAGGCGCGCCCCCAGCTCCTCGAGCAGGCCGATGTCGTCGGACACCGCGCTGAACTCCGACGTCACGCGCCGGGCGCGGTCGGGGTCGTCCCACAGGTCGGGACGCGAGATCTCCATCTCGAGCTCGGCCCGTCGGTCGCGCAACTGCTTGAGACCCAGATAGCCCTCGGCCTCCTCGAGACGTCTCCGCAGCGACGCCAGATCGGAGCGGAGGTCGCGCGGCTCGCCGCCGGGCGGCTCAGGCGGCGCCATGGCACAGCTTGAACTTCTTGCCGCTCCCGCACCAGCACGGTTCGTTGCGGCCGATCTTCTCGGTCGGAGGCTTCACCAGGGGCGCCTGGGTGTCGTCGTCGGCCTGGTGGCGGGGAGAGACCTGGCCACCGGGCACGGGCTGTCCACCCTCCATCACCCCGGCCGGCACGCCTGCGCCGGCCGCCGACATCTCGAGCTCGGCCGCGGTGGCCCGCAGCGCGGCGAGCAGGCCGTCGCCCTGGACCGGGTCGTCGGCGGCCTGGTAGCTGGCGTGGCTCAGGTCGGGCTCCGGGGCGGGCTCCGCCACCACCTGGACGTGCATGACGTAGCGCAGGTAGTCGTCGTCGATGGCGTCCATCAACTGACCGAACATCTCGAAGCCCTCGCGCTGCCACGCCACGAGCGGGTCCTGCTGGCCCATGGCGCGGAGGTTGATGCCCTCGCGCAGGTAGTCCATCTCGGCCAGGTGGTCCCGCCAGCGCTGGTCGATGATCTGCAGCATCACCTCGCGCTCGACCTGCCGGGCTTCGTCCTCACCTCCGGGGAAGATGGCGTCGCGCGCCCGGTACGCCTCGAGGGCCTCGGTCAGAAGGCTCTCGGCGATCTGCGACGCGGTGGTCGCCTCGTGCAGGTCGTCCACCACGAAGGCGGTGGGGTAGTACTGGGTGACCTCGGCCAGGAGGCGGTCGAGCTCCCAGTCCTCGGGGAACTCGCCCGGGCAGGCGGAGCGCACGAGCTCGTCGATGGTCTGGTCCAGGAGCTCCTCGGTGTGCTCGCTCAGGTCCTCGCCGTCGATCACCTGCAGCCGGCGCGCGTAGACCACCTTGCGCTGGTTGTTGAGGACCTCGTCGTACTTGAGCACGTCCTTGCGGATCTCGGCGTTGCGACCCTCGACCGTGCGCTGCGCCCGCTCGATGGCGCGCGTCACCATCTTCGCCTCGATGGGCACGTCCTCGGGGAGGGTGCGGGTCATCACCCACTGCATGGCGCCCGTGGCGAACAGGCGCATGAGCTCGTCCTCGAGCGACAGGAAGAACCGGCTCTCGCCCAGGTCGCCCTGGCGACCCGAACGGCCCCGCAACTGGTTGTCGATGCGCCGGGACTCGTGGCGCTCGCTCCCGAGGACGTACAGGCCGCCCAGGTCGCGTATCTGGTCGCCTTCCTCGTTGCACTCCTTCTCGAAGCGGGCCAGGAGCTTTTCGTACTCGGCCCAGCCCTCGTCGCTGTCGAGGTCCAGGCCCTGCACCGCCGCCTCGCGCTTGGCCAGGCCCTCGGGGTTGCCGCCGAGCAGGATGTCCACCCCGCGTCCGGCCATGTTGGTGGCCACGGTGACGGTGTGCATCCGCCCCGCCTGGGCCACGATCTCGGCCTCACGGGCGTGCTGCTTGGCGTTCAGGACCTGGTGCGGGATGCCGCGCCGCTCGAGCAGCCCCGACAGGTGTTCGGACTTGGCGACCGACGCCGTGCCGACGAGCACCGGCTGGCCCTTCTCGTAACGCTCGACGAGATCCTCCACGACCGCCGCGAACTTGGCGTCCTCGGACTTGTACACCAGGTCGGACTGGTCCGCTCTGATCATGGGGACGTTGGTGGGAATGGGCACGACCGGCATGTCGTAGGTGCCCGCGAACTCGGCCGCCTCGGTCTCGGCCGTCCCGGTCATCCCGGCGAGCTTCTCGTACAGGCGGAAGTAGTTCTGCAAGGTGACCGTCGCCCAGGTGTGGTTCTCCTCGGCGATCCGCACCCGCTCCTTCGCCTCCACCGCCTGGTGGAGCCCGTCGGACCACCGCCGGCCTTCGAGGGTGCGGCCGGTGAACTCGTCGACGATCTTCACCTCTCCGCCGGTCACCAGGTAGTCCTTGTCCCGGTGGAAGAGCTCCTTGGCGCGCAGCGCCTGGGTCAGGTGGTGCACGTAGTTGACCGACACCAGGTCGTACAGGTTCTCGACGCCGACCTGCTTCTCCACCCGGGCGATGCCTTCCTCGGTCGGCACGACGATGCGCTTCTCCTCGTCGACCTCGTAATCGTCTTCGGGTGTGAGCGTGCGGACGATCCCGGCGAACTGGTAGTAGAGCTTGGCCGACTCCGACGCGGGGCCCGAGATGATGAGCGGGGTACGGGCCTCGTCGATGAGGATCGAGTCGACCTCGTCGACGATGGCGAAGACGTGGCCGCGCTGGACCATCGAGTCGCGGGCCCGGGCCATGTTGTCGCGCAGGTAGTCGAAGCCGAACTCGGTGTTGGTCCCGTACGTCACGTCGCACGCGTAGGCATCGCGCTTGTCGGTGAAATCGGGGAGATCCGGGCTGACCCGGCCCACCGTCAACCCCAGGAACTGGTGGACCTGGCCCATCCACTCGGCGTCCCGGCGGGCCAGATAGTCGTTCACGGTGACGAGGTGCACGCCCCGACCGGCCAGGGCGTTCAGGTATACGGGGAGCGTGGAGACGAGCGTCTTGCCCTCGCCCGTCTTCATCTCGGCGATCCAACCGAAGTGCAGCGCCATGCCCCCCATGAGCTGCACGTCGAAATGACGCTGGCCGAGCACCCGCCAGGCGGCTTCGCGCACCGTGGCGAACCCCTCGATCAGCAGGTCGTCGAGACTCTCCCCGTTGGCGAGGCGCTCGCGGAAGACCACCGTCCGATGGGCGAGGTCGTCGTCGGAGAGCGCCTCGACCTCGGGCTCGAGCTCGTTGATCATCGGGACGAGCTCCGCCAGCCGGCGAACCTTCTTCCCCTCGCCGGCGCGCAGGACGCGCGTGAAAACGCTCATGGCCAATCGAGTGTACCGCCGACCTGCGGCGACTCAGTGCCGCTGCGATCGGCGGATGCGCTGCCTGCGCCTGCGATCCCGCCGACGCGAACCCCCGACCGCGACTCGACCGCGACCCCGTTCGCGTCCTGCCCGGGCGGTGTTGCGCCGGGCGTCAGGCCCGGGCGACCTCGCGGTTGCGCCTGGGATGGGACCGTGCCACCCGCTTGCCTTTCAGTCGTTCCAGCTGGTGCTCGAGCTTGTCGACGACCTTGTCCACAGCGACGAGCACGTCCGGCGCGGCGGCCCGCGCCCGCACGGTGTGACCGTGTCCGGAGATCGTCACCTCGCACTTCCTGCGCTTCGCCCCCGGGGCGTCGGGGTCCTCGGTCAGCCTGACCTCGGCCCGTTCGAGCACCGGGTTCAGCCGTCCGAGCTTGGCCACCTTGGCGTACGCCAGGGCCCGCACTTCGTCGGGCACCGTGTCCTTGCGTCCCAGGACGGAGACGTCCACCGCTGTACCTCCTTCGGGCCAGTGGCACCGGCCGTGAGCTGCAGCTGCAGTGTCAGATTGTTGCTGGGCTGCCCTCCCACGCCCGTGCCGCGTGCAATGCGTGTGGGTCGCGTCCGGCTGACCTGGTCTTTGGCCCCACACTCGCCTGCCGAGGAGTTGGCGGCCCGGCTGCCGGCGGCCGCGACGACGACGCGTGCAGCCCGACGGCATCCATCCCAGCCGGCTTCGCTCCTTCTCCCGCGGGCGCCGACAGCCGGCGCCGCGTGGGGCAGGGCTTACCTCTAAGTCGCACCATGCTCAGCAACCACGAGTTGCCTTACGTGGGTCGTTTCGCCTGCGACTGGCTTCGACTTGCAACCACAGACCCGGACGCGGCCCACGACTCCAGGGTACGCCCCGCGTGTCGAATTGTCTCGGTGCCATTGACCTGGGGTGACGACCCCCGGGTCCTGGTCAGCTCGGGTGCCGTCTCCGGCAGTCGGGTCAGGTGCCCGCTGTGGTGGTCGGGTCAGGTGCCCGTCTGCCACGAGCCGAGGTACTCCTCCTGCGCCGGTGTCAGCCGGTCGATCGCCACGCCCATGGTGTCGAGCTTGAGGCGCGCGATCTCGGCGTCGATGCTGCGCGGGACGTCGTACACGCGGTGCTCGAGCGAGGCGGCGCGCGGGACCACCCACTCGGCCGCGAGCGCCTGGTTGGCGAAGCTCATGTCCATCACCGCGGCGGGGTGGCCCTCGGCCGCGGCGAGGTTGACGAGCCGCCCTTCCGCGATGACCAGGACGCGCTTGCCGCGCACCGTGAACTCCTCGACCAGGGGCCGCACCGGGCGGCGCCGGCCCTCGGACAAGCGGGCCAGCGCGACGAGGTCGATCTCGATGTCGAAATGGCCCGAGTTCGCCACGATCGCGCCGTCCTGCATCCTTTCGAAGTGCTCGGTCCGTAGGATGTCGCGGTTGCCGGTCACGGTGATGAAGATGTCCCCTTCGGCCGCGGCCTCTTCCATGGGCTCGACCCGGAAACCGTCCATCACGGCCTCGAGGGCGCGCAGCGGATTCACCTCGGTGACGATGACCTGCGCGCCCATCCCCCTCGCCCGGCTCGAGACACCCTTACCGCAGTAGCCGTAACCCGCCACGACGACCTTCTTGCCCGCGAGGAGCACGTTCGTGGCGCGGATGATCCCGTCCAGGGTCGACTGTCCCGTGCCGTAGCGGTTGTCGAACATGTGCTTGGTGTCGGCGTCGTTGACCGCCACGATCGGGTACTTGAGCGCGCCCTCCGCCTCCATGGCGCGCAGCCGGATCACCCCGGTGGTGGTCTCCTCGGTGCCCGCAAGGACCTCGCCCACCTGGTTCGGTCGCGCCTGGTGGATGCGCGACACGAGGTCGCAGCCGTCGTCCATGGTGAGCGTGGGGTGCCGGTCCAGCACGGCGTCGATGTGGGCGTAGTAGCGCTCGGAGCCCTCGCCTCTCACTGCGAACGTCGGGATGCCCTCGTCCACCACGAGCGCAGCGGCCACGTCGTCCTGGGTCGACAGCGGGTTGGACGCGCACGCGAGGACCTCGGCCCCTCCCATCTTGAGGGTCCGGAGCAGGTTGGCGGTCTCGGTCGTGACGTGTAGGCACGCCGCGGCGACGACACCTTCCAGGGGTCGTTCCTTGGCGAAGCGCTCCCGGATCGACGCGAGCACCGGCATGTTGGCGTCGGCCCACGCGATGCGCTGGCGTCCGAGCTCGGCCAGGCCGAGGTCGGCGACGTCGTGGTCGGGGATGGGCGTGGGCATGTGCGCTCCTGGTTCGGTGTAGGGCAGGACGATGATCTACGCCTGGCTGAGGCGGTGCTTCAAGTCCTCGAGCACGGGCACGGGGCCCGGGTCGACCCCCTCGCGCGCCGCGAGGTGCAGCGACACGAAGTCGCCTACGAGGACCAGGTCCAGCAGCTGGGCGAGGTCCCCCTCGCCCTCGGCCCGGACCTCGACGATGTCGGCCACGACCTCGCGCAGCACGTCGGCCACGAAGTCGAACCGCCGCACCACCTGGGGGTGCTCGGCGTCGTGTCGCAAGTTGACCAAGGTGATGACCTGGCGGGTGACGTCGCCGTGCTGGCCCCAACCGGCGATCTCGTTGTGACACAGCTCGGGGTACACCGCCCAGAACGCAGGCGACTTGGCGTTCTCGTTGATCTGCGCCTTCCAGCGCAATGCCGCGGCCGCGCCCAGCGCCTGCGCGCCGTGGACCAGGGGGATGGTCCGCCCGATGCGCCGGGCCAGCTCCTCGGCCTCGCTGCCGGGGAGCACCAGGCGGTCCCGCCGGTACTTGAGCTGGTCCACCGCCAGCGCCACCCATTGGGACGCGCCCGGGAACAGCCCGATGTCCTCGAGGACCACCAATGGGGGAATCGCCATCGCGCCGAGGGCGGCGCGCGGCTGGGGGATCGTGGCGGGCACAGGGACCACGGGCGCACCCCAGTCGTCGGCCAGCCGGCCGAGCTCGCCACCACTGGTCACCGCGACGAGGCTCGCCCCGGCGTTGACGGCCTCGCCGGCCGCCTCCACCGTCTCCTCGGTGTCGCCCGAGAACGAGATGGCGAAGACGAGCGAGCCCTGCCCCACGAAGTCGGGGATCTCGTAGGTCTTCACCACGACGATGGGCACGGGGACGAACGGGCCCGCCACCGCCACCATCACGTCGCCGGCGATGCCGCTTCCTCCCATGCCGAGGACGACGACGTTCTCGACGTAGGCACGCTCGATGCCCAGGTCGAGGGGACGTGCCGCGCCCACCGCGGCCCCCACCTGCTCGGGGAGCGAGGCGGTGACCTCGAACATGTCGAGTGAGTCGAGGACGCCGTCGGCCACGGGGACGTCGGTCACGGCTGGTGTTCCTCGAGGGTCGGCCGGATCCCCTCCGCCGCGGCCTTCGCCATGAGCCGTTCGTGCTCGGAGTCGTCCACGGTCGTGGCCTCGTCGACCAGCATCACGGGGATCCCGTCCCGCACTTCGTAACTCCGGTGCAGGCGCGGGTTGTAGAGGCGGTCTTCGTCCTCGAAGTACAACAGCGGGCCCTTGTCCTCCGGACAAGCGAGTACCTCGAGCAGGAGCGGGTCGAGTGCCATCGGCGCCATGTTCTCCTATCGGTCAGGTCGTGGCGAACGCGCCGGCCGACCGCACTCACCCACGGGTGACCGGCACACGACCCGTCACCTTGGCGACGAGGTCGAGAAGGTCGCGCACGTGCCGCTCGCACTCCTCCGGTGTGCGGGCCTCGACGTTGAGCCGGAGCAGCGGCTCGGTGTTGGACGGCCGCACGTTGAACCACCAGTCGCCGAAGTCGACGGTGAGCCCGTCGGTGCGATCGGTGTCGAATCCCTGCGACCGGAAGTGCTCGGCGAGCGCCTCGACTGCGGCGGGGGCGTCGTCGACCTCCATGTTGATCTCGCCCGAGTCGGCATAGCGCTTCAGGGGGGCGAGCAGCTGCGACAACGGCACCCCGGCCCGGCATATCTCCTCCAGCACGACCAGTGCCGCGATCACACCCGAGTCGGCGCGGTAGTTGTCACGGAAGTAGTAGTGACCCGAATGCTCGCCGCCGAAGACGGCACCGGTCTCCGCCATGACCTGTTTGATGAAGGAGTGCCCGACCCGGGTCCGTACCGGCGTCCCCCCGAACTCCCGGATGGTCTCGGGCACGACCTTGGAGGAGATCAGGTTGTAGAGGATTGTGGAGCCGGGATGCTTGATGAGCATCGCCCGCGCCACCAGCGCGGTCGTGAGCGAGCCGGACACGGGCTCGGCCTGTTCGTCGACCAGGAAGACGCGATCGGCGTCGCCGTCGAAGGCGAGGCCGACATCCGCGCGGGAGCGGAGCACGGCGGCCTTCAGGTCGGCCAGGTTCTCCTGCTGGATGGGATCGGCGGGGTGGTTGGGAAAGGTCCCGTCCAACTCGCCGAAGAGGACCTCGAGGTCGAAGGGAAGTGCTTCGAACACCTTCGGGACGACGAGCCCGCCCATGCCGTTGGCGGTGTCGGCCACGACCTTGAGCGGCCTCAGCACGGTCGGGTCGACGAAGGACCGTACGTGCGTGGCGTACTCGTCGAGGAGGTCGCGGTGCTCGTACCCCCCCACCGGGTCACCGTCGTCCTCGCCCGACTCGAGCGCGCGCGTCGCGTCCTGTCTTATGTCGGCGAGCCCGCTGTCTTGGCCGACCGGCTTGGCGCCGGCCAGGCACATCTTGATCCCGTTGTACGTGGGGGGATTGTGCGACGCCGTGAACATCGCGCCGGGCGCGTCGAGCCGTCCCGAGGCGAAGTAGATCATGTCCGTCGAAGCGAGCCCGAGATCGACGACGGTCGCTCCCGCACGGCGGGCACCGAGCGCAAACGCCTCGGACAGCTCCTCGCCCGACTTGCGCGCGTCACGGGCCACCAACACCCTGTCGCTCGACGCGAAGCGGGCGAACGCCCAGCCGATCGCCCGGCACGTGCGCGCGTTCAGCTGATCGGGAACGATGCCCCGCACGTCGTAGGCCTTGAACACGGCGTCGAGAGCGGCCATCGCGCCCGAAGCCTACCCGCTCGGATGCCCTGCTCCCCGGGCCGATCCTGCGCCGTGGAGTCGAGTCGTGGGGGTCGGGCGGCGGTCGTTCGGGCGGCGGGTCGTCGGACGGCGGTCGTCGGGCGGCGTGGCCGGGACTCCGATCGGGTGCCTACTTCAGGTCCTCTCGGATCTGCTCGGCGTCGGCGTAGGCGGTGTGCAGATCGGTGCGGGCGTTCGACTCGCTGGTGCGCGCCGCCAGGAAGACCTGCCAGTTGGCGGGGTAGCCGTGCGGCTCTTGCTGAAGGAGCTGGACCGAAAGGCCGTGTGTCTCCGATTGCGCCGCGCCCACCTGGCTCTTCAGGTCGTCGAACGCCGCCTCGGCAGCAGTGACGTCCTTGCCGTGCGCCTTGGCATTCTGGATTGCCGCCGCGATCACCGGCTCGAGCGCCACGAACCGGTCCTCGACATACGTCTCGTCGTCGGCCCCGATTGTCAGCTCGGTCTGCGGGGTCATGACCACGTAGACGCGGTAGTCGAACACCATCGAGTGCGCGTCGGCTCTCAGCTGTGCACACGTGGTCGCCTGCTGCACCTGGGCCTGCAGTCCCTGGATGCCGGGAAGCTCGAATCCGCTGATGTCGTTCACGAGGGTCTGCTTGTCCCCGGGGGCGAGGTGCCCCGAAGGCTGGTTCACCTCGGCGAGCAAACTGTTGAGCTGGCTGACGCGGTGGGCGAGATCGGTCTCGACCTTCTGCTGCGCCTGGGAGAACACCGCCGGCGTGCACGCCGGGTCGGACGGCTGGCTGGAACCGGACGGCGCCGACGACCGCGGCGTGGCCGCCAGTGCCGCAGCGGGGAAGGCCGCGAACGTCCCGGCTGCCACGATCGTGACGATCCCGCCGACGACGAGTGGCGTCGGCCGTCCCGGGCTCCTGCTCTTCGTCGTGCGCGTGCGGGTCGGATTCATGTCATCGACACTGCGGCCGGTCGTGTGTTGTTTCGTCATCTCAGTTGTCTCCTTGCGGGTTGTTCATGTGCGAGCTCGCCGAGTTGAGGTTGTTGTCCAGTGCTCCCAACTCGGACGACATCTGGTCCAGCGTTTGCTGATCGATCCCGGACGAGGTCGGGGTCCCCGACACCCCGGCGGACCCGGCCGGAGCCGATCCGGGCGTTGACGTCGCGCCCGTCGAGCCTCCGGGCGCACCCGTCGGCGAAGCCTGGCTCGCCGCGGTCGTGACGACCGTGGACGACGGGCGGGAAGGGGACGGCCCCTGCACCGCTCGGGACGCATTCGACGGCCCGCAGGCGGTCAGGGTGGCGGCTACCGCGGCACACACGATTGCGGTGCCAAGTGTCCGGGTGGTCGGGTGCACGTCCCCCTCCTCGTGTTTTCGGGTCGACCGAAGGGCGGTCGCCCTGCTCCGTCTTCGTGGTTCCGGTTCGTCCCGGGCCCACGCATATGGTCGGAGACGACCGTGTGGAAGGGATCAACGCGCTGTTAGGGAACGATGAGCGGTGAGGCGACGCCCGCGGACCACGAGGCGCTCGGGAGGGGAAGGCGCTCGGCCGCTGTGGCTACAACCTCATGCGCCGCAATGCGACGTGATGCGCGCGATGCGCGTGCCCATGGTGTGGATGGAGACGCCCGATGAAGCGGGGCCGGCTCTTCTCCCTCGGTTACGCCGCGATCCGTCGCCGCAAGAACAAGGCGACCACGATCACGAGTCCCGCGAGCGTCAGCACGAAGCCTGCCGTTCCCGGGCCCGTCGAGCCGTACGCCAGCGTGACGTCGTGGGAGGTGGGGACCACGACCATGAGGTTCGGCTCGGCCCGCCACGGACCGAGCGCGCCATGGGCGTGCCAGGCCGGGAAATACGAGACGCGCACGAGGACGGGAACACCGGTCCGGTCGACGTGGAAGCGCACCTGGTCGGTGCTCGTCTGCACCCCGGTGACGTGCACGACCGGGAGCGGGTGCCGGTCGGGAGGCACGATGCCACCCGGAGCGTCGGTCCACGACGACAGACCGCCGGCCACCAGTTGGATCGACCAACGTTTGGGGTCTGCGTACCAGCGTTGCGCGATCGGCAACCACGCGTTCTGCCCGGCCCGCACCCCGGTCAGGATGTCGGGTTGGTTCGGAAGCGGGCTGACGAGCGAGGCGCCGTGCACCTCGTACACCTTCCACGTCGTCGTCAAGTTCTGCCCCTGGTACGGAGTCCTCCACGGACCGGTCGTCGCCACCAGGGTGAGGTTGGGATCGACGGAGGCCAGGGCCTGCACCGAGGGCGACGAGGCGAGGAAGTACTTGACGCCCAACAGTTGGAGGTGGCGCACTCCGAGCGCGACGTCGACCGGCCCGTAGCGGATCCCGGTGGTGGCCGACACCATCGCCTCGGACGGTGCAGCGGAGAGCTCGGCCTGGTTGATGAAATGCCAGGGTGTCGACGTGGCCGATTCGAAGAGCAGTCCCTCCATCGAATCGATGCAGCCGCCGGTGAAGTTCGGGAGGAGCATGAGCGCCATGGGTGTACCGAACCGGTTGAGGTCCTGGTTGTACTCCCACATGGCGCGGCCGCATCCGTGGCTCCTCGCCACCGTGTCCATCGTGGCCACGACGCCGTCGTGGAGCTCGGGCCATCCCGGCTTTCGCTCCACCCCGCTGTAGTTCCAGGCGGCCCACTCGGGCACGGCGTTCTTCCTGATGGTCACGTTCACCGGCCCGACGTCGATCCGGTGGACCTCACCGGGCGCGATGACGAGCGGCGGCAGCACGACCAAGCCGACCAGCGCCGCCGCGGCCAAGGGCACCCCGACCGCCCCTGCCGCCCACGGCGGTGGGCGCCACGGCCGCGGACCGACCGGACGGGGCGGACCTGCGGACCCTGGACGCGTTCGGGTGGTCGCGGGCACTCCCCCGCGCCCCGGCGGCCCGGGCGGAGCCTCGGTCCGCGCCGAGGTGTAGAGCGGGTAGTCGGTCGGCGACCATGACCCGGTGCCCGAGGCGAACGCGGGCGTCGGGCCGACCGTGACCATCGTCGCCGGCATGCCCGTCACCGGAGTCCCGGTTGGCGGCATGCCCGCCACTTGCATGCTCGCGGTCCACTGTAGCGCGACGCGTAGGCGACGCCACTGGCGCGCCGCGGCGACCCCGAGCTCGGCCACGGCGTAACCGGCCAGCAGGTACACGCACAGCCACCACAGCGGCAGCACCCGCGTGTTGTAGAGGGGACCCTGCGGGACCTTCACGAACACGACGGCGGACGCGGCGGCCAAGGGAACGAGCACGAGCGGAGCGCGTGCACGCCGGATGGCGGCGATGACTACGCCGGTCGCGGCGAGCGCGAGCGCCCAGCGCTCTCCCGCCGGCGCGAGCAGCGCCACGAAGGTCGTGACGTTCTGCCACCCCATCGTCGTGCTGTACGCCTGATAGGCGACGAACGGGACCGCCCACCACGCCACCAGGAGAAAGGCGGTGCCGAAGACCGAGACCATCCACCACGCCCGCCGCCACGAGGGGACGTAGACGAGGAACACGACGAGCGCGCCCACCAGCGCGAACAACGCCGCGACCACGTGGCTCAAGACGCATGCGCTCAGCAGGAGCGCGGCCGCCACCCGGTACTGGCCGGTCCGCATGCCCCGGATCGCGGTTCCGAGGAAGAGGAGCGCGCACGACAACCCGAGCGAGAAGGAGTACTCACCGGCGAGGGTCGAGTAGAGGTTCCCTCCGTCGATGGTGAAGGTCTGGTTGAAGAGAAACGGCAGGGTGGCGAGAGCGAGGACGGCTGGCCGGGGGCGCTCCAGCCCGGCCAAACGCCCGAAGGCCCAGGCCGCGACGGGCAGGGTCAGCGATCCCAGGATGGTGACCAGCTTGAAGGCGATGTTGAACGGGATGACGTAGCCCAGAACGGCGGCCAGCGTGTCGGGAAGCGGGAAATAAAAGGTGTAGAGCGGAAAGCCGTCGTACGCGCCCGGGTCCCACCCCGTCAGGTGGCCGTGAGGGATCAGGCTCGACTTCAAGAAGGCGGCGGTCCCGTAGTGCGCCCCGGTGTCCCCGCCCGTGGTGGCCGTGTTGGCAAGCAGCAGTCCCGGGTCGAGCTGCCAGATGACGACGGCGATGGCGGCCCCGACGCACCCGAGGGTGACGAGAGCAGGCACGGTCGGGCGGCGCATCACCTCACATCGTGCCCGAAACGAGCCCCCCTGCGGCAGCACGCCGGCGCCTGCGAGGGCGCATCGACGCGCTCAGTGCAGGAGTCCCGTGGGGAAGGCGACCGACAAGATGGCGAGGAGGTTGAACGTGGCGTGGGCAAAGATCGACGGCCCCAGTCGGCGGAACTTGTAGGCCATGACCGAGAGCACCACCCCGAAGGCGCTCAAGCCCAGGAGCTGCAGCAGCTCGAAGTGGGCCAACCCGAAGAGGATCCCCGACGTCACGACCGCGAGCGAGGGGCCGACGGCCCCACCGGCCCGCCCGAAGATCCGGACGAGGGCACGAAGGAGAAGACCGCGGAAGAACAATTCCTCGACCACCGGCACGATCACCACGGTCAGGACGGCGATGACGGCGAGGTCCGCACCGGGAAACCCTCCCGTGATGTGCTTGGCGGGTTGCGAGAGCTTGTCGTTCAGATGGGGGACGACGTGCTCGAGAGGCAGATAGAGCAGCCGCAGAAGGAGCAGTTGCCCGGCAAGACCGATGACCGGACCGAGGACGATGTCCCTGGGGCGGAACTCGAGACCGAAATCGCGCCGTAGGTCGCCCGTCCCCCGCAACCGGCTGGCCGACACGGCTGCGCCGACGAACCCGATCCACAGACCGACGAGACCAGAAATCACGACCCACGACGGGGGTATCCGCTGCTTCGTGAGGTCGGTGAGCCGCGACAGATTGCCGGTGGCCGCGGCGGAGGCGAGCAGCAAGATCAGGCTCACCACCTGACCCCCCACGAACCCGAGGAGGGCAATGGCGAGCCATGCCCACGCGTCGCGACTCGTCACCGGGGGCTCGCCCCCTCCCCCGGGCGCTTCAGGCGTTCCGGGCGCGCCGGGCGGCCCGCCGGGACGCCCGGGGCGAGGGACCGCCCGCGCTGCAGACGTCGGCGCCGCGGGCGAATGGCCCAACGTGATCTGCGGGCTCGGCGGGACGTCCGTCACATGCTCGTCATCTTCCGAGCCGGGAAAACGGCCCACCATCAGAGGTTAGCGACCGTGTTTCACCAGGAACGGCCGTGCGCGGCGCGCTGTGTCGACGCCCCGAGCCGTGGTGCATGTCCAGAACCCGGGGCGCGTACCATGGGGCAATGAGCCCCTCGCTCCCCGATCGGCGCTCGGGACGTCCCACACCAGGTGGGACGCGTGGCCCGACGCCGGGAGGCCCGGGCAACCAGTCGGGAGGAGACCAGAGCTGGCGCTGGGTGTTCGCCCTGCTGATCCTGGCGGTCTTCGCCGTCGTGATCATCCCGCCGCTGCTGTCGAAACCGGCGGTGAAGCAGATCCCGTACAAGCCCTTCCTCCAGCAGTACGTCGAGGCCCATCTGGTCAAGAACGCAACGATCGACAACAACACCGGGGTCATCACCGGACAGCTGAAGAGCGGCCAGAACTACACCGTGAACGGGCCCGATCCCTCGCTCGAGGGCGACGTCCAGACCATGAAGAGCGACATCTCGTCGGTCAAGTTCAGCACCCCGCAGCAGAGCGCCCTGGGCCAGTGGCTACCGACCATCCTCATCCTCGTGGCGTTCGTGGCGATCTTCTTCTGGATCAGCCGCCGAGCCCAGGGTCAGATGACCGGCATCATGTCGATCGGCCGATCCCGCGCCAAGCTCTACACCACCGAGCGGCCCCGGACGACGTTCGCCGACGTGGCCGGGTACCAGGGCGTGAAGCTCGAGATCAGCGAGGTGGTGGACTTCCTCAAGTCACCCCACCGGTTCCGGGACATCGGGGCCAAGATTCCGAAGGGCATCCTGCTCGTCGGACCTCCCGGCACCGGGAAGACCCTGCTGGCCCGGGCCGTGGCCGGAGAGGCGGGAGTGCCGTTCCTGTCGGTGAGCGGCTCCGACTTCATGGAGATGTTCGTCGGCGTCGGCGCCAGCCGGGTCCGCGACCTGTTCCAGACGGCCCGAAAGCAGGCGCCGGCCATCATCTTCGTCGACGAGATCGACTCCATCGGGCGAAAGCGCGGCGCCGGCCTCGGTGGTGGCCACGACGAGCGCGAGCAGACGCTCAACCAGATGCTGTCGGAGATGGACGGCTTCGACCCGGCCGAGGGCGTCGTGATCATGGCGGCCACGAACCGCCCCGACATCCTGGACCCGGCATTGCTCCGACCGGGCCGCTTCGACCGTCAGGTCGTCGTTCCTCTCCCCGACCTGGAAGAGCGTCTGCCGATCCTGAAGGTCCACGCCAAGGACAAGCGCATGGGCCCGAACGTGGATCTCGAGGTCGTGGCGCGCGGCACTCCCGGCATGAGCGGCGCCGATCTCGCCAACCTCGTCAACGAGGCCGCGCTCCATGCGGTCCGGCGCGGCTCGCAGCAGGTCGAGATGCAGGACTTCGAAGCGGCCCGCGACCGGGTGCTCATGGGCCAGCGCCGCGAGAGCCTGGTGCTGTCGGAGCAGGAGAAAGAGCGCGTCGCCTTCCACGAGGGTGGCCATGCGGTGTTGGCGTACGTCCTCGAGCACGCCGATCCCGTTCACAAGGTGACGATCCTCCCGACCGGGCTCGCCCTCGGTGTGACGCAACAGCTCCCGATCGAGGAGCGTCACATCTACCCTCGCGAGGTCATCGAGGACTCCCTCGCGGTGCGGATGGGTGGGCGGGCGGCCGAGTTGCTCGTCTACGGCGACCTGTCGACCGGCGCCAGCAACGACCTGGTCGGCAACACCGAGCTCGCCCGCAAGATGGTCCGCGAGTGGGGCATGAGCGAGGAGCTCGGCCCGATGGCGTGGGGATCGCAGGGAATGGTCTTCTTGGGAGAGGACCTGCTCCACTCCCGCGACTACTCGGAGGACACGGCGCGCGTGGTCGACGCCGAGATCTCCCGCATTCTGCGCCAGCAAGAGGAACGAGCGATCGAGCTCCTGAGGCGGCACCGTGCCGGTCTCGACGCAGTGGCGCGCGCGTTGCTCGAGCGCGAGACCCTCGACGGCGGAGAGGTCAGCAAGCTCGTCGACGCGGCATACGGTCGTCCCGTCCACGACACCCCCGGATTGGCCACCCAGTTCACGACTCCCAACGGAGCTGCGCTGGCGAAGGACGAGACCACGGCGGGAAACGGGGCGGACGGCGAGACCCCCGCCCCCGAGCCGGAGGCGACCGGCTCGGCCGCGCAACCGCGCGACTGACCGGAGCGACTAACCGGAGCGACTAACCGGAGCGACTAACCGGAGCGACTAACCGGAGCGACTGACCGGGTCGCTGACCGGGCCCGTCTGACCGGGCCCGACGGACCGGGCCCGACGGACCTGGTTCAGCCCGACTGACCGGGTTCAGCCCGACGCGAGCGCCGGCACCACCACGACCCCGGGACTAGCGACCGGTACCGCGTCCAACTCCACCGCAACGGGCTGATCGGCGTCGAGCCGGAACGGAACGGTGCCGAATGGCGCACCCGGGTTGGGACCGATGAACAACGGTGTCCCGGGCCGCACCACCTGGACGGACTGACCCGCGAGCACACCCCCCTGGGCGTTCGCCACCCGCACCTTGGCAGGGCGCCGTCCGAGGTCCACCACCGCGAACGCCCACGCCCCGTTGCCGGGCGGGGCGACCGCGGGAACCAGCCAGTGGGACCGGCCGCCGGCAACTCCGTGCGCATCCCCGACAGCCGGCTCGGATGCCGGGGCACCAGACGGAGAAGTCAGCTGCCGCGCCACGACGATCGGTGCGCCCGCACTGGTGAACGTGGCCGCGTAGGGAGTGTTGGCGGGGATGCGTGTTTCGTTCTCTGCCTCGAGCGTCGCAACCGACTGGCCTGGAACCGACAGCGAAAGAGGCTCGGCCCCGGCGCCTTGGGGAAGACCGATCGAGATGGAGACCGTGGTGGCGCGTGTCGACGGATTGAAGACGTGGAACGCCACCTTTCCACCGGTGACGTTCGTGTTTTGCGCGAACGTCCACTGCGGTGAGGGAGATGCGGCACCGAGCGTCACCGCCACACCTCCGCTCCCGGGCCTGCCGACCGACTGCAGCTCGGCCGCCACCACTGTGCCGGACAGGGTCGAGATCACCGTCGCGACGGTGGAGTCGTCAGCCACGTGGTCACCGATGTTCTCGGTCACGAGGGCGTGGGCGGGGACCGCGACGCCCTGGAACGCAGGAGGCACTAGGTACCCGGCCGTCGACGTCGCCAGCGCGATGTTCACCGCCGCGTCGGTCGATCCCGGGTTGAACAACGACAGGACGAGACCACCCCCTTGCGAAGTGGCACCGTGCGCGAAATACCACTGCGGAGCGGTCGACGAGGCACACGGGGTCATGCTCCATCCCAGAGGGCTCGAGACCACTTCCGACACGCCCACTCCACCTCCGTCGAGCACGACCGAGGCGGCCAACGCCCCAGCCTGGCCGAGCTGGGAGGGAGGCACGTCGACCTGGCCACCGGGCGGGACCGTCACACGCTGCGACGTGAGAGCATTCGTGCCCGCCGTCGACCCACTCTCGGGCGCCGCGTTCGGCGGCGTCCCCACCGTGGTCAAGGTGGCCGAGACCGCATGCGAGCTGAAATTCGTGAGCACCACCGTCGCGGGAGCTCCACCTTGGGCTCCGGTTCCTCCCGCGCAGTACCACGCGGACGACTCAGCGGTCCCCGGGGAAACCGCGGGTGCGGCACCGGCAATGTCGACGGGCGGCCCCGGGGGAGCCGTCCTGCCCACCAGCCGGTCGGCAACGCCCCCACCCACTAGCGCCATCAGGAGCAACGTGATGAGCGCGACTCGTCGAAACGGCCCCCTCACGTGCCGTCGCCGTCACGGGTGACTGAACGTCCGGACACCGCGTCGGCCGGAGACGAGGCACGATGCCGGCTCGCGAGCCGCCCGAGCCGAGAACCATTCGAGGTCGTGGTCCGTTGCGGAACCGCCGGTACTTCCGAGGCGCGCCCGCCCCGTTCCCGGCGCATGTGGCGATGCGCGACTCGTCCGTTGCCACCGACTCGTCCGTCCGACTCATCGACTTCAGCCTCGTCCGAACGGATGCGAAGGTCCTCGATCGGACGAGCAGAGCCCAGCACCATCCGGCGGAGCGGCACCCACCACCAGTCGCGCCATCGACGTCGCCCGGCGAGCGCACAACCCAGGACCACCCACGCGCCCACCTCGGCCCCGACCTCGACACCGTGCTGCCACGACCCTCCGAAGCCCACCGTCACGGTTGCCGGTTGCTTGACGACGAACGACGCCGCGTAGCCGAAGGCGGGCCTTGCCCGCTCGGCCCGGCTGGTCTGGTTCGATCGCGCCGGAGGACGGGTTCGTCCGGTGCCGTGGGTGGGCGCGCTGCGAGCGACCCGGTTCGTCGGACCCGTCAACTGCCAGGTCCTTCCCGGCGCCACTGCGACCAGCACCGTGCCGGCGGGAACACGTCCGCGCACCGAAGAGGCGCCGGGCGGCCCCGGCAACGCCGCCCGCCATCCGGCCAGATCCGCCGCGCCCCCGGTGACGTCGAGGGAGGCCGCGGCCGGCGCGGCGGTGCTCGTCCGGACGGCGCGCTCGGGCAAGGCGGAATCGTCGACGAAGACGTCGAACCCTCCCTCCGAGATGACGTGGCGTAGGTCGAGCTGCGAAGCGAGCGCAGGAATCAGGTCGGCCGGTGGCGGGTAAGCGGTGGCACTCGAATTTCCGGAGATCGTGGGGGCGAGCGTCTCGGGCACTACCAAGAACCGCACCGCGTAGGGCGCGAGGAGCTGGCCGAGCCGGACAGTGGCGTGGTGCTCGGCGAGTTGGATCCCCGACCCGATGTGGGCCGCGGGACCGGGCGACGAACCCGGCCACAGCCCGGTTGCGTCCGGGAGCCCGTCTTCGCTGAGCGAGTACGCGAGGCCCCTCGACAGACGCCATCCGTTGCCGGGCAGGACGCGTGGATCCCCGAGCCACAGCACGCGGAACTCTCCGTTGGCGCGTTGGTTCGCCATCCACGAGGTCGCCTGGCCGTAACCGGACGACGCCAGTTCCCACCGCCCGCCCACGCTCGCGGCGAAGACGGGCAACATGCCGACCGTGGCGGCGCTCGCGGCGAGGACCGCGGCGGCTTGCCTCCATCCGAACCGGTACCCGGGCAGGTCGAGCTGGAACGCCGACACGCCGAGACCCACCGCCAAGGCGATGCCCATGCCCGCCAGCACCACCAGCATTTGAGGCGGGATCGCCACCGGTCCCAGCCAGCCGCGACCCGAGGCCCAGGCGATGGCCCACGCCGCGAGGGCAACGGCCCATGCCCGTCCCGCCCACGCCAGGCGGGACCGGGTCCCGATCACGAGCGGCAGTGCGGCAGCAGCCAGGAACGCCCAGGCCAGGCCGGCGTCGCCGATCGGGCCGACCGCGAGCCGCAAGAGCTCTCCCCACCCGACCCCTTGCGACGCACTGACGGGGATGCCGAGCAGCGCCTGCCACCGGCCCGATCCCCCGAGCAACGAGATCGACCACGGCGCCAGGAGGACGATCGTCACGCCGGTGGCTGCCCCGGCCGTTGCCGCCACTCGAACCGCGGCCCGCAGGCCGCGCCGGCCGCTCACGACGACGCACCCGAACGCCAAGCCCGCCGCCAGGACGAGAGAGACCACCGCGGCGGTGGGCGCCACGGACACCACCACCGCTTCGATCAGGCCCAGCTTGAGCCCGAGACCTCCGAGGGAGTGCGTCCAGCGCGTCCGCGCCGGGGCGTCGGTCGGTCGCGACCGAGTGGGATACGGCTCGACACCGGAGGCGCGACCCAGGAGAGCGAACATCCAGGGGGCCCCGGCGTACATGACCAACGCGTCCCATCGCCCCGTGGCGAGCGCGTCGTAGGGCACGGGAATGGCCAGATAGATGATGGTGGTCGTCACGCGCGCCCACGCCGTGCCGAGCGGCCGGGCCAGGCGCGCCATGCCGAGCGCGCCGATCGGGATGCACCCGAGGACGACGATCTTCTGCAGCAGCCCGACGCTCCCGAACAGCACCATGCCGGCCAGACCGAGGATCCCGGTCGCTGGAGACGTGGGGTCGGTCGTTCCCACCCCGGTCGGCTGCCATCCGGAGGCGAAGTGGTGCAGGAGAGTGCTCCACGACGGCATGGGGAGGAGCTGTCCGACGAAGGGGAACCCGGACCCGAGCAGCTGGCGCGTGCCGAACACGAGGACGAGTGCGACCGCGAGCCACACGAGCCGCCTCGTGGACGCGGCCGGGCCTTCCCCCTGCTCCTCGAGCGGCAATTCGGCCCCGGGCACGGGAATCGGTGGCACGGCTCGGGGCTCGTCGATGGGGAAGTCGCCTCGATTGGCGGCGTCGAGTCCCTGCGTGACGGCACGGCGCACGTAGGCGTTCAGCCGAGCGCTCCCGTGCAACTGCAGGCGACGCACATCCGAATCACCGAGCCGGCGACCGGCCAGGAGGTCGGCGCGGGCGAGGCGCAGCGCCCGGCGTCGGGCGAGGTTCCAGCGCCAGGCGTGCACCACGGCCCGGGCCCGCTCCGGATGTCCCCCGAAGAGCGCCAGGATCGCCTCGGCGCCGGCCAGCAGGACGAGTTGAGGGATCACGCGAAACAAATGGAAGCGTCCGTATCCCTTCAGCACGGCGTGCAGCTCGTGTCGGCGCTGTAGCGACTGCAACGTCACACGCTCCACGCGCGGGCCGGAAGCGCCTGTTTCCCGACGCCCCGGCGCCCGGGGCGGCTCGACCCGAACGTCGGTCCGAGCGAGCGGAACGAGCGGCTCGTCCACCTGCGGTGAGCCGTCTCCACCGGATGCGCCGGCGGTCCGCGACTCGAGACCTGGCACCCCGTCGGCCGACACCCCGTCTTGGTGCGGCACGTCGCACCGCACGTGTTCGGGAAGGGCGCGTCGGCCACTGGCCAGCAGCTCGAGGTGCCGGACGCGCGCGCTCGGCGCCACCACGACGCGCGCCCCCAGAACGTGGGCTCGCCAACACAGGTCGAGGTCCTCCCCGAGGGCGAAGATCTCGGGATCGAAGCCCCCGAGCTCCGAGAACAGGTCGGTGCGGACCAACGTGCAGCCGCCCGGGGCCAGGAACACGTCGCGCACGGCGTCGTGCTGCCCGTGATCGATCTCACCCCTTTGGATGCGGTCGACGACGGCGCCACCTTTGTCGACCGACATGCCGACGTGCAGCAACCGGTTGGGGTCGTGCCAATCGACCAGCTTGGGCGCCACGATGCCGGCGTTCGAACGGAACGACTCCTCCACCATGATGTGGACCGCGTCGGGATCCGGGGCGACGTCGTCGTGGCACAGCAACAGGTGCGACGCGCCCTCCACCATGGTGAGGACCTCGTTGAGACTCGCGCCGAAGCCGAGATTGGCGTCGAGCTGGCGGACGAAGGCCCCGGGCAGCACCTCCGCCACCCGGGGTGTGGGGTCCTCCTGGCTCCCCGCGTCCAGCACCAGGACCGACAACGACAGGTAGTCCTGGGAGGCGAAGGCCTGGAGGGTCTCCTCGAACCACTCTCCGGGGTCGCAGCAGACGATTACCGCGACGACCGGAGGGGCAACGGTCTCCATCAGGGGCACGAGGCTACCCGTCCGGCCTTGCACGCCCCGAGTCGAGGACTGGCGCCGGGCCAGGCCCAACAGCGCCCGTCACCGGACGTTTGCTTGCAAATGTTAGCAGGAATCGCTACACTAGCTAGCAGCAGGTCGAGAGCGGTGCGCCGAAAGTCGGTCCACCCGGAAAGGACGAACTGCCGATGCCGGAATTGAAGGACATCACCGACGAGATCACCAAGACCGCCCGCGACGCCGCATACGTCGTCGTCGGCCTCGGCGTCCTCGGGTTCCAGCGGGCCCAGGTGCGCCGCCAGGAGCTCCAACAGCGCCTGGCCGAGCCTCGAGGTCAGATCGAAGAGCGCCTCGGCGAGGTCCGCTCCAAGGCGACGAAGCGGGCGAAGGATGTCGAGGACGCAGTGGAGCAGGTCATCGGGCGGATCGAGGCATCACTCGAGCCGATCGAGGACCGTCTGCCCGACCCGGCGCGCGACCTGGTCAAGCAGGTACACACCCAGGCGCGAGAGGCTCGTCAGCAGCTGCGCAAGCTCCTGACGAACGCCGCCTGACGACACTCAGGCTGCCGAACGCAGATTGACGGACGTCGCGGTCCGCAGGCCGCACGTCGAAACAGAGCGCCCCGCCACCGGCGGGGCGCTCGTCGCGTCCGATCCTGACAGTCGGACCAGAGAGGCTGAGCGGACCAGAGGGGCTGAGCGACCAGACAGGCTGAGCGGTCCAGACCGGGCTCAGCCGACCTTCTCGTCCCACTGGTCGAGTACCGCACGCAAGGTCTCGTCGAGATCGAACTCGGGCTCCCACCCGGTCGCCTCCTTGAGCTTGCTCGGATCGCCCCGGACCACGGGGACGTCGACGGGCCTCGCCAAGGAGGGGTCGAGCTCGAGCCGGAGCTCGACCCCCGCCAACTTCTGCATCCGCAACGCGACTTCTTCGATGGCGATGTCGCGTCCGGTGCAGACGTTGTAAACCTCCCCCGCGATTCCGTGCTGGGCGAGCATGCGGTAGGCACGCACGACGTCGCGCACGTCGGTGAGGTCGCGTCGCGCCGTCAAATTCCCGACATGGATGACCGAGCTGCCGGTCTTGCGGGCGTGCACGATGCGTTCCGCCAGGGCTGCGACGACGAAGGCGGAGGCCTGCCCGGGACCGACGTGATTGAACGGTCGCGACCGGATGACGGGCAAGTCGTAGGCAAGATGCTGTTGAACACCGAGGAACTCGGCCGCCACCTTGGAAGCTGCGTACGGCGTCACAGGAGCGAGCGGCGCGTCCTCCGTGACGGGCAGCCGATCCTCGGGAACGGCCCCGTACACCTCGGCGGAGCTCGTGACGAGGACGCGCGGTTGAGGATGGCAGGCCCGAGCAGCCTCGAGCACGTAGAGCGTCCCCATCGCGTTGACCTGAAGCACGCGGCCCGGGTCCTGCCACGACCGGCCCACGTGGGTCAGGGCGGCGAGGTGGTACACCACGTCCGGGGATGCCGCGGTGATGGCGTCCCCTACCGCTTTCCCGTCGGTGACGTCGACTTCTCGGTCGATCGCGACGACCTCGTCCCCGTTGGCCGCGAGGTGGGCGGTGAGCCACGAGCCGACGAATCCCCCGGCCCCCGTCACGAACGCTCGCACCGCGCGACCTTACGCGTTGAGTGTCACGAGCCGCCTCGTGGGCTCGGTGATGCCGGGCGCAGGCGCGACGCCGCCCAGCGATATGCATTCATGTGACCCGCGGCGCTTGCCGCCCAGCTGTGCTCCGCGGCGATCGTGAGGCCGCGGCGCTGACGCTCTCCGAGCGCAGATCCTCCCTCGAGGGCCTCGAACATGGCGTCGGCGAGCTCGGAGACATTTCCGGGAGCGACGAGAGCGGCCGCGCCGTTGGCGAGTTCGGCCATGGTGCTGCCCGCCGTGGTCACGAGGGGGGTTCCGCACGCCAAGGCTTCGAGGGCCGGCAGGCCGAATCCCTCTTCCATGGCGGGATAGACGGCTGCGGCCGCCCCCCGCAACAACACCGGCACAGCCTCGTCGGCGACATAGCCCAGGCGTACGACCCGTCGACGCGAGCGCATCTCCCCCAGGGCGCGCTCGACGGGTGCGACGCCCCATCCGGGGCGCCCGGCGAGAACGAGGGACACCTCCGGGCGTTGCGACGCGACGCGCTCGAACGCGTCGAGCAGGACGGGCACCGCCTTGCGCGGCTCGATGGTCCCGACGAACAACAGGTACGGGGCGTGCACTCCGAGACGACCGAGGGTCTCGACGTCGTGACCCGAATCGGCGGGTCGGAAACGCGCGTGATCGACGCCGTGCGGCACCACGAAGACCCGGCCCGAGGGATGGCACCGCTCTCGCAGCCGGTCGGCGGTGTGGGCGCTCACACAGATGAGGGCGTCGGCGCGTCGAGCAGCCGCCCGGATGGCCCGCCGGAACACGAGCACCTTGCTTCGCTCGTGCCACTCGGGGTGGTCGAAGAACGTGAGGTCGTGCACGGTCACCACGCGGGGCACGCTCGACCGCTCTGGCATCGTGTAATGCGGGGAGTGATGGACAGCAACGGCTGCGCCGCGCAACCGTGCCGGTAGCCGGAGTTGCTCCCACGCCAGGCGCACCGGTCGACGGCGCGGCACCACCGGCATGACCGTCGACGGCCCCGACGGACCCCATCGGGCCGAATCGTCGCGTCGGCACCACAAGGTCAGGTGGACCTCGCCGCCCGTCCTCAGCGCGTCGACGAGGTCGATGGTGTACCGCCCCGCCCCCACCGGCTGGGCCGGCACCGCGCTCACGTCGATCGAAACCGCCAGCGCGTCACTCGCTCCCGCCGACTCCGGCGCGGGAGCCTGGTCGGCGCCGGGCCGGCCCGTCATCGCACCATGTCCCACAGCCGCACATGGGTGCGCGCCGCTGCCTTCCATGTGAGCGACCGGGCGTGCGCCTCCCCCCGCAGTGCCAGGTCGCGACGCACAGCATCGTCTGATGCGACTTTGGCGATCGCGTCTGCGATGTCCCGGATGCTCCCGGGGTCCACTTCCAGCGCGGCACCGCCGGTGCTGGGCAGCCGGCTCGCCACGACCGGCGTCCCGAGGCGCATCGCCTCGACCGGCGGGAGTCCGAAACCCTCCACCAGGGGCACGTACACGAGCATCCGGGCACGCGCATAGATGCCGGCCAGGACCTCGGCGGGGACAGCGCCGGTGAACACGACGCCCTCGTGTGGAGGAGCGCCCGGCCCCCAACCGGTCGGCCCGACCACGACCAACGGCCACGGTCCGGGCAACGAGGATCGCGCCGCGCGGTACGCCTCGAACAACCGGGCGAGATTCTTGCGGGGTTCGAGCGTGCCCACCGAGAGGAGGAATTCGTCCTCGACACCCAACCGCTCGAGCAGCGCCAAGGCGGCGAACTCGTCCGGAGGGGGGAGGTGATCACTGCCGTGGGGGATGACGGTCGTCGCGCCGGCGGGCGCACCGGCCGCGATGAGGTCGTCGGCGACTCCCGTGGACGGCACCACGAAACACGACGCCCGGCGCAGAGCTCGTTGAAGCGCCGCCTCGTGCCACCGGCGGCCTCGGCCCGGATACGCATCGGGGACGCGCCGCCACGCCAGGTCGTGGATCGTCACGATCGCGGTGCCCCGCCTGAGCGGCGGCACAGCCAACGACGTCGCATGCACCACGTCATATCCGGTGGGCACATGCAGGATCGATCGGTCCCAGGCGCGCGTCAAGACGACCGCGGACAGCCGGGACGACACGACCGGCAAGCCGAACGACGAAAGCGGGTCCGGGCTGTGGCGTGCCCTGCTCGCGTACAGCGTGACATCCGGAACAACGAGACCCTCCCGGGCGAGCTCGTTCAGGCCATGGAGCAATCCAGCGACGTAGACGCCGATTCCCCCCGGGACCGCGCGACGCAAATGTTCAGCCACAAGGAGGACGCGCTTGGGGCCCTGTCCCGACGAGCCACGGGTCACGGCCGCCCTTCGGGCGTCTTGCTCGCCCCCGATGGCGGCGTCGTTCACGGTCCGCCTGGGCGTGCTTGTGCCGCGTCGCGGTACAGCGACGCGAGGCCTGCGCCGCACGCCTCCCACGTGAAACGGGCCACCCGGCACCGGCCCCGCGTCACGAGTGTCCCGCGCTCCTCGGTGTCCCCCAGCACCCGCTCGAGCGCATCTGCGAGTGCGTCTACGTCCCCGGGCGCGACCAACACGGCGCCATCGCCCACGATCTCGGGAACGGCACCGGCCTCTGTCGCGACGACGGGGATGCCGGCCGCCATCGCCTCGAGGGGCGGGAACCCGAACCCCTCGTACAGGGAAGGAAAGGCCAGCACTGCAGCTCCCGACAACACATGCCCGAGGGCGTCGTCTGCGACATAGCCGACTTGGGTGATGCGGTCGCGTGCCGCCGACGAGCCCACCGCGTCGTGAAAGGCGTCTGATCCCCACCCATCCGCCCCCACGATCACGAGCGCCAGCTCCGGGTCCTTGGCCGCCACGAGCGAGAACGCCCGCACCAACCCGGGATAGTCCTTGCGGGGCTCGACCGTTCCGACGGCAAGGACGTAGCGGCCGGCACCGCCCGGCAGTTCGAGGGGAACGGAGCTCACAGACGCTCCGTTCCCGGGACGAGGCAATGACACGCCGTGGTACACGACCCGCACCCGGCCGGGTTCGGCGCCGAACTCGTTCATGACCTCGTCGGCGACGAAGCGCGACGGAGTGTGCACCCACGCCCCCTGTTGAACGGCCCGTCGGACCAAGCGTGGAAACACCAGCGTCGCGGGGTCGCACATCTCGGGAAACCGCAGCGCGGTCAGGTCGTGCACGGTGACCACTCGGGCGGCCCGGTGAGCCGGCGGCACCACAAAGTTGGTGCCGTGCACGACGTCGACATGCCCCACGAAGTGCTCGATCGCCGGCGCCCTTCCGTGAGCCCACGCCGCGTGGAGAGGCCGCGCCGGCATGGCACGCTGGCGTACGACGACGCCCGGAGGCACGAGGGGTGGGAGCCGATGACGGCGCCGCCACGTCACGGCGAAGGCCGAGACGTCGAGCCCGCCATCCGCGCTCAGTGAGCCGAGAGCCGCCAGCGCACCTTGGCAGAAGCGACCCACTCCGGTGCGGGTGCCCAGAAGAGGCGTCGCGTCGACGGCCACACGAAGATCCTCGCTGGTGTGGCGACGACCCCGCGGCACCGGCTGAGCCTTGCACACGGGGCGAACGACCCTCGCCACCTCGGCGTTAGCCTGACGCCGTGATCACGGCCGTGGCGGGAGGAGTGGGCGCTGCCCGCCTGTTGCGCGGGATGGTGCGCGTGGTCGATCCCGCCGCCATCACGGCCATCGTGAACACCGGCGACGACGCCGTCTTCCATGGACTGCAAGTCAGTCCGGATATCGACACGGTGACCTACACGCTGGCCGGACTCAACGACGACGAACGGGGATGGGGGCTGACCGGCGAGACCTGGACCGTGATGGAGTCCCTCGAGCGGCTGGGCGGCCAGACATGGTTCCGGTTGGGCGACCAGGACCTCGCCACCCATCTGTATCGCACCGCCCGAATGGCAGAAGGAGCCACGCTGTCGCAGGTCGTGTCCGAGATCGCCGCAGCGCTGGGTGTGGCGGTTCGGTTGCTGCCGATGTCCGACGACGCGGTGGCTACGCGCCTGACGCTGAGGGACGGGGGCGAGATCTCCTTTCAGGAGTACTTCGTCCTCCACCGCCACGCCGTGCCCGTGGTGTCGGTCCGCTTTGCGGGAGCCGACGCCGCCCGTCCGGCGCCGGGGGTGCTCGAAGCGATCGCCGACGCCGAACTGGTGGTCGTTTGCCCTTCCAATCCCGTGGTCTCCGTCGGCCCGGTGCTCGCCGTGCCGGGTGTCGCCGACGGACTCGCCGACCGGCGCGACGACGTCGTCGCGGTGTCGCCCATCGTGGCGGGCGCCGCCATCAAGGGCCCGGCCGACCGGTTGCTCAGGGAGCTCGGCCACGAGTCGTCCGTGGTCGGCGTGGCCCGGCTCTATGCGGATGTGGTGGGTACCCTCGTCGTCGACATCGCCGACGCGCCACTTGCCGCGGACGTGGAGGCATGCGGTGTGAAATGCGTCGTGGCCCCCACCGTCATGCACTCGCCCGAGCTCGCCACCGAGCTGGCGTCGCTCGTCCTGTCGCTCCGCCCGCCGCGTCCGGGCGTGCTCACACCGGGCCGGGGACCTCACACGTGAGCGTCCGTTCGAGCAACCACGATCGCCCACCGCAGCCGACCGTCGCCGCGGGCGCCGGCTCGCCCGAGGGAGCACCCGTTGGGCTACACGTGCTCCCGGTCGCGGAGCTCGGCGAGATACGGGCGGGGGACGACATCGCATGGGCCATTGCCGGGCGGGCCGAGCTCTGCGCCGGCGACGTCGTCGTCGTCACGCAGAAGATCATCTCGAAGTCCGAAGGGCGTCTCGTTCCCCTCGACCATGACGACCCCGAGGACCGGCGTCGCGTCATCGAATCCGAGTCGGTCCGGGTCCTGCGACGCCGAGGCGACCTCATGGTGTGCGAGACGCGTCACGGCTTCATCTGCGCCAATGCGGGAGTCGATCTGTCCAATGTGGACGACGGATGGGCCGCGCTGTTGCCGGAGGACCCCGACCGATCAGCTCGACGCATTCGGGACGCGCTGCGCGGCGTGACGGGGGTCGAGGTGGGCGTGGTCATCACCGACACCTTCGGACGTCCGTGGCGCAAAGGTGTCGTGGACGTCGCCATCGGCTGTGCCGGCGTCGCCGCGGTGGTCGATCTCCGCGGCACGTCGGACGCGGGGGGACGTGCACTCACCTCCACCGAGGTCTGCGTCGTGGACGAGATCGCTTCGGCGGCCGAGCTCGTCATGGGCAAGGCGGCGGGCGTCCCGGTCGCCGTGGTGCGGGGCGTCGACCCGGCGTATCTCAGGCCGGGCTCGGTATCGGAGGAGGTCCTTCGCCCGCCGTCCGAGGACCTCTTTCGCTGACCGGGCTGCTGACGGGCGGCCTGCTCACGGG